>OGGQ01000964.1_pt1 | contig 40001 bp, 34 predicted proteins | sample 1571191 | NCBI WGS metagenome assembly OGGQ01 (sample SAMEA2582061, study PRJEB24529) | metagenome | biome: Human gut stool | place: China | collected 2011
TCCCTACACGACGCTTCTTCCGATCTCCTGCATAAATAACCTCCCCGTTTCGTATCAGACTTTATTCATACGTCCGTTATAATGTATACCTCTCGTTCTTCTCAATAACGATTTTGATGTCATCAGGAGTCCCGATATAGGTCGTATTGGCGCGGATCGTATCCCTGCTCTCCACCACACAGTTTTCTATTACTGTATTGTCTCCGATGTAAACATCATTGAGAATTACGGAATTACGTATCACGCAGTTATTGCCTATGTATACTTTTTTGAACAGTACTGAATTTTCCACACTGCCGTTCAGAATACAGCCGCTGGATACCAGACTGTTTTTCACCGACGCTCCCGGATTATATTTCGCCGGCGGAAGATCATCCACCTTTGAATAAATGTCCGGATATTCTTTAAAGAAGTAATTTCTCACTTCCGGTTTCAGGAAATCCATGTTGGTCTTGTAATACGACTCCACGGAAGCGATGTTGCTCCAGTAAGAGTCCAGCTTGTACGCATAAATACGTTTCAGATTCCTGTACCGTACAAGTATATCCTGAACAAAGTCATAACGGTCATCCGCGGCACAGCGTTCAATCAGCTCAATCAGCTGTCTGCGGCGGATCACATAAATTCCGCAGGAAATTGTATTGGATGTGGCCACCATGGGCTTTTCCTCAAATTCCGTGATCCGTCCGTCAGCATTTGTCTTGACCAGACCGAATCTTGTCACATCCATATCCTGGGGCATGTCCTTGCATACCACCGTAATGTCTGCCTTTTTTTCAATGTGATATTCCAGAACTTTATTATAATCCAGCTTGTAAATTCCGTCCCCTGCTGCGATGACCACATAAGGTTCGTGGCTCTTCTTCAGGAAATCCAGATTCTGATACAGGGCATCTGCCGTTCCCCGGTACCAGTCGCTGTGTTCCGCCGTAATGGTGGGAGTGAACACATACATGCCTCCCTGTTTTCTTCCGAAATCCCACCATTTTGACGAGCTCAGATGCTCGTTCAGGGAACGGGAATTGTACTGAGTCAGCACCGCGACGCTCTGAATATGGGAGTTGCTCATATTACTCAGTGCAAAATCCACACTCCGGAAGCTTCCTGCAATCGGCATCGCTGCGATTGCCCGCTTCCTTGAAAGTTCTCTCATCCGCTTGCTGTTGCCGCCAGCTAAAACAATACCGATCGCTCTCATACATTCCCACCTGCCTTTACTATGTAGCCGCCGCTTTCAAGCTTTCCGTCCGGATAATCCTCTGCTGCGGTAACGCCCGAAATTGCTGTATTCTTCCCGATCTCCACATGATCCGGAATCACGGAATGTTCTCCCACCGTTACCAGATCAAACTGATATACCTTCGGGTCATATTTACTGGGGGCATATTCTCCCACTCCCAGTTTTGCACCGGCTCCCACAGTGACATTCTCAGCAATGATGGCCTTCTCCACAAAAGCGCCTTCTCCGATGACGCAGTCATTCATGATGATGGAATCCTTTACCACCGCACCTTTTCTGATGACAACACCAGGTCCGATTACGGAATTCTCCACATCACCGCAGATCTCCGATCCCTCTCCTATGATGCAGCGTCCCACATGGGCATCTGCAGCAATGTACTGGGGCGGTATCCGGTCACTTTTTGTATAAATTTTCCAGTACTCCTCATAAAGATTGAATTCCGGAATAATATCGATCAGCTCCATATTGGCTTCCCAATAGGAACCGAGGGTTCCCACGTCTTTCCAGTATCCGTTGTATTCATATGCGAATATCCGTCTGCCTTCGCTGTGACAGTAAGGGATGATATGTTTTCCGAAATCGCAGCCCGGCTCTTCCGAAAGTTTCACAAGAGCCTCTTTCAGGACTTTCCAGCTGAAAATATAGATTCCCATGGATGCGAGATTGCTTCTGGGATTTGCCGGTTTTTCCTCAAATTCCGTGATCCGGTTGGTCTCGTCCGTAATCAGGATTCCGAATCTGCTGGCTTCCTCCATGGGAACCGGCATGGCAGCAATGGTCACGTCCGCGTTGTTGGCCCTGTGATAGTCCAGCATGACCTCATAATCCATTTTGTAAATGTGGTCACCGGACAGAATAAGAACATATTCCGGATTATACGACTCCATGTACTCCAGATTCTGGTAAATGGCATTGGCTGTTCCTGTATACCAGTCACTGCCTTTGCTCCGTTCGTATGGCGGAAGAATTGTCACACCGCCCACATTCCGGTCCAGATCCCACGGAATACCGATTCCTATATGGGCATTCAGCCGGAGCGGCTGGTACTGGGTCAGAACTCCCACAGTATCCACACCGGAATTGATACAGTTGCTGAGCGGGAAATCGATGATCCGGTATTTTCCGCCGAAGGACACAGCCGGTTTTGCAACTTTCTGGGTCAGGACACCCAGACGGCTTCCCTGGCCGCCGGCCAACAGCATTGCAATCATTTCTTTCTTTACCACGATATCACCTCTTGCTGTTCATTTTCGTTCCATATACCGTTTTATAGATGGTGTAATCATTATAACACACTTTTCATAAAATGTGAACAAATTTTTATCAGTTTTAAGCCATTTTTTGTACATTTTCTGACAGAATTCCTGCTTTTTCTCTTCATGTTCTTACAGCATCCTGCATAATTTTACCTTTTTCCTTCTTTCGTGCGGAATAAAAGTGTTCATTATCTTCCTTCTGTTCCGTCCCGCGAAAAAGCGGCAGAAACCATTCCGGAAAGAATGGTTCTGCAGCTTTCGGATATTTACTTCATGATATCATATACGGTTCCGCAGAAGACCTTCACCGCATTGGGAAGCACCTGCTCGTCAAAATCAAAGCGCCGGTTGTGTGCCGGTCCTGCTTCTTTTGTAAGGACACGCATGAAGGTGGCCTGGCCTCCCTGTTCCTGCACTCTGTGCATCATATAGGAAACGTCTTCGCTGCCTCCGTTCTTGCTGCTGGTGACATCGGAAACCTGCATGTGGAGATTTTCCTCGCATACACGGCGTACCCGATCCATCAGTTCCTGATCACTGGCCAGAGAATATGCGGAACCCATCAGTTTCATCTCACTGGTACAGCCATGCATTCTGGCCGCATTCTCAATGACATTCACCGCATACTCTTCCATAAACTTGTTGACTTCCGTCGTTTCTCCTCTGACTTCAATTTCCATCTTGGCTTCATCTGCAATGACGTTCCTGCCGCTTCCGGCCACCACGGTGCCCACATTGACACGGGACTCACCGCCGGAATGGCGCGGAATTGCGTACAGATTCAGGATCGCCGTACCCACTGCCAGCATGACATTCTTGCCGATTTCGGGAGAACCGCCTGCGTGAGAGGATTTGCCATGGAAAACCACATCGTATTTTGTGGTTGCCAGAGAGCCGTGGCTTCCCGGAATGACTGCCGCTGGATCATTCTCATCTTTATCAGATACATGGGAACCGATCAGGTAATCCACTCCATCCAGATGGCCGTTGTCCACAATAGATTTGGCGCCCCGCACGCCTTCTTCCGCCGGCTGGAAAATCAGCTTCACGGTTCCGTGAAGGGAGTCGCGGATTGCCATCAGGACTTTTGCCACACCAAGACCGATGGTGGCATGTCCGTCATGTCCGCAGGCATGCATGAAACCTTCATTGACAGATGCGAAACCTTCTTTTGCCGGACGATGGCTGGGATCTTTCTCCTCAAACACGCCCAGCGCGTCAATATCAAAACGCATGGCCACCGTCGGTCCTTCACCGCAGCGGAGAATGCCGATGACTCCGGTCATTCCGCCTTTGGTATACTTTACGAATTCCGGATCTGCCCCCTGAGCAACAGCGCGCTCATACTGCGCATCCAGTTCTTCCTCGGAAGGAACACCCATTCTGGAATCCTTTTTGCAGACCTGATCGCCAACCAGGACCTCATACCCCATATCCGCAAGTTTTCTGGCAATAATGGAAGATGTCCTCATTTCAAACCAGCCTTTTTCCGCGTATTTGTGGAAATCGCGCCTCTGGGCCACCAGTTCCCCCGCCATTTCGTCTGTCATGCTCCTGATCTGTTCAAAAATATCCATTCTTACCCCTCCATAATATTATTTTTGCTGTCCGCGGCACCCGGTCCGTTATACTCTCGGAAGCATTCTCCCGCCGAATCCCACGGCAAAAATTTCCCCGTTTTCATCTGCAAACAGTTTCAGCGGCGCATCATTTCCCGGATTTCTGACAATGCCGAGATATTCCTGAACAGGAACCATCAGCACTTCTTTTCCGGATACACGGGTCTTCAGTGCGCCGTCTTCCAGGCGGATTTCCACCTGCTCGCCCTCTCCGGAACGGTATGTACCGCAGACGGCTTTTTTCTTTTCATCTGTCCAGCAGATTTCCCGGTACTGGTCCCTGGAATCCAGAGGACTCCGTCCGGTGTACATCCGCATGGCTGCATCTGCAATGACGCTGACAGGTACGCCCGACGTATTGCAGAGAACAATGACTCCGGCCCCCGCGCCATAGGACCAGGACATATTGGAAGAAACACCTGTCAGACTTCCGCCATGTTCCACCACAGTCAGATCATCCAGCATCTTTGTGGAAAGCCCGTAGCAGTAATAACTTCCTGCCCTGTATTCGATCCTCGGTTTACACATGGCGCGAACCCCTTCCATGGAAAGAATTCTGGTTCCGTCCGGTCCCTTTCCCTGGTTCAGATACATGCCGATATATTTTTTCATATCGGAGACCGTGGATTTCATGGCTCCTGCGCCTCCCAGAACAAATGCATTGTCATAATAGTCCCGGCAGACAGTCATCTCGCCGTCTTTCTTCTTATATAATAGAGCCGCATTTTCGTCCAGACGCGGTCTCAGGAAATCGCAGCCGCTCCGGCTCATTCCGAGAGGATCCAGAATATGTTTTTTCACATAGCCGGCAAAAGATTTTTCTCCGCCGGTTCTGCGGACGATTTCCGAGAGAAGTCCGAATCCGTCATTGCAGTAGCTCATATATTCTCCCGGTTTTCCGATGAGACCGTTCTCTCTGGTCTGTGCATCCAGCTGTTCTGCCACAGCTCTGGCTCCCGCCTCGGCCAGGCCTTCATGGAAGGCCAGATCTCCGTCTTTTTCCTCGCTCAGCCCCAGCTTTCCGGCAATCTCCCTGATTACGGTTCTGTGCACCGGGTAGAATCCGGCACAGTGGCAGAGGAAATGCCAGACTCTGACCGTCTCCTGATTTTTATTGGTAAATTCAGGAATATAACGGCTGACCGGGGCTTCCAGATCCACTTTTCCTGCCTCTGCCAGCTGCATGATGGACAGAGCCACAAAAGATTTGGTCACGGAGGCCAGGCCAAAAATCGTATCCTGATTGATGGGCAGTTTCTGCTCTGCATCCCGGAACCCGAAATACTGTTCATACGCAGTATTTCCTTCTGCATCCACAATGGCGACCGCAATGCCCGCCGCCTCATTCTGTACCCGGATCTGCTCTGTCAGCTGCTCAAACAGAAAGCGGCCGGATTTGGTTATTTTGTTCATATATGTACTCCCTTCCATTCAAAAGGAATGTTTTTCCTGACAGACTTCTGCAGTTTCCGGAAGTCCGGAATTTTCCGGGACTTCTTTTATTTATAGAAATCCGGAATCTGCTTTTCATGGTATTCCAGGATTTCTTTCTGGAATTCCGTGTCAGACAGAATATCATATCCTGTCATGGCCAGTCCCTTGGCTCCTTTCAGGCACACCTCCTGGGCCTCGGGGCTTCCCGCCGCCTCAGCGTATTCGGCAGTGTGGGCCTGAAGCGTCTTATCATCCGTAATAGACAGATAGTCATGAATGGCCGGGATCTTGATGGAGACATTTCCGATGTCGGAAGATCCGTACTGTTTTGCGGGATCCGGCCAGGTCATCTCGATTCCCAGCTCATGCATATTGTCCTTGAAGGCCTGGCATATGGGTCTGTTGGGATACCGCTCTGCGGAAATATCATCCCAGGAAACTCCCCCGACTGCCCCGGTCAGGTTTTCAGCATTTTTCACGCAGCCTCTGATGATCCCGATCAGTTCCTCTATCCGCTTCATGGTATCCGCCCGGACACAGAACTCACAGCTGGCCGCCGCCGGAATCACGTTGGCCGCAGAACCTCCGTTGGTAATGATTCCGTTGATATTATCCTGGGGGTCAAGAGTCGGACGCATCAGATCAATCTGATTGAACACATGGATCACGGCGCTCAGGGCATTAATTCCGTTTTTCGGCACGGAAGAATGTGCTCCTTTTCCCCTGAAGTTCACTTTTACAGTGCAGGCGGCTCTTCCTCCTCTTCCAACCAGGTTGGAACCTCCGCTGGACGGATGCATCATCAGGGCAAAGTCCACGTCATCGAATGCTCCGTTCCTCAGAAGTTTTACTTTTCCGGCTCCGCCTTCTTCCGCAGGTGTTCCGATGATACAGATGCGGCCCGGCAGCTCATCCATGACCGATGCCAGTCCCAGAAAAGCTCCCACAGAACAGGTGGCAATCAGGTTGTGTCCGCATCCATGACCGACACCTTTCAGTGCATCATATTCAGCAAGGAATGCCACTGTGGGCCCGTTTTCCTTTCCGGTCTTTTCTGCGCGGAATGATGTGGCAAGTCCGCCGTATCCCTTCTGAACCTGAAATCCGTGTTTTTCCAGTGTACCGCTGATAAACTCCAGCGCCTTGAATTCTTCAAATCCCAGTTCCGGATTGTCATGAATATTCTTTGACAATGCCAGAAGATCCTCCCTGGACCGGTCGACAGCCTCGATGATCTGTTTTTTCTTTTCCTCCACCGTGATTCTCCTTTCTTCGCAAATCCTGCTTTTCAGTGCAGAATTATCAGATTGATTGACTCCCCTAACTATATTATCATATCAATTCTGTTTTTACCACTAGATATGTCCAAATATATACTTTCTGCCATTATTCGACATGTCTGTCCTTTTATTCTTTCCGGTTCATATCTGTCCATTATAAATGCCGGACAAAGAGGGGCGTCCTCTTCATCCGGCATTCACACAGATCCGGCAGAAAAAAGGAGGCAATACCGCCGGTTCTGCAGAGGTGAGCTGTTTAAAGCAGGATATATCCCACTCCGTCTCGGATCTCAATTCTGGTTCCGTAGGGTTCTGACAGATCCGCAAGATACTTCAGGACTTCCTCATCTCCCGTCATCACCGGCACGCCTTTCTGAGACCGTTTTCTCTCCATTCCGAGAGAAATGGGATACAGTCTTATTTCCCTGGTTTTTCCTTCTTCCATGAACCATCCGGCCATGACCGAAAACCAGATTTCCGGCAGAACCCCATAGCCGGCCGTTCCGTTTTTGCTTCTGGCATCCATATAGGTTCCCACCTTGGTATCCGCCGGCATCTTCTTGTTTATGTAGGCGTCATAAGGCTGCTTGCCCACCGTCTCCGTCTCAAACAGGAAATTTCCAAGGCTGTAGAATATCGGCTTTCCCTTATAGATCTCAATGCCCCTCAGTTCATGAGGTCCGTGTCCGATGACCGCGTCCGCTCCCGCATCCACGGCCCGGCGGGAAAAGGTCTCCAGAAACATGGCCGGCACTTTTGTGTCCTCTCCGTCCGTTTCATGGGCATGAAAACTTACAAGCACCACGTCTGCCTGTTTTCCTGCCTCCCGGATCTCGGCTTCCACACGTTCCATGTCTGCTGCAAACGGACGGCTCTCGACCCAGTCTTTTTCATCCAGTACGAATTTGTATTTTCCGAAAGGCAGTGTTCCTTCCGCCGGCGGATTGCTGTACCCGTTCTTTATGGAGTTTTCCGCCGCCGCATTGATCTTGGTCAGCGCCGCCAGGCCTGCGGCTTTTTTATAGTTTTCCTCTGTTACATGGTAGATGGTCTCAAACCGGAGCGGATTAAGACCGGGCCTTCCCCACAGTTCGCCGCTCTGTCCGCCGGCCATTCCCGACTCATGAAAGGTGGCGGATACGGCAATGAGAGCCACTCTGCCCTGTTTCGTTTCCAGATAGCAGGGAGCCGAAGCCTCCGCCAGATTTTTTCCGGTTCCGGCAAACACCATATCCCTCTGCCGAAGATTCCGGATGGTGGCCAGGACTCCGCCATGACTGTAATCGCAGGAATGGTTGTTGGCCGTATTATAGAGATTAAATCCATAGGACTTCATGTCATCCAGGGTCCTGGGATCCGCCATGGCCCAGGTTCCTCCGGAAAAAGCAGCCGGATATCCTTCTTCTTCATGGAATGTCATTTCCAGGTTCGAAAACTTCACATCATAGCTGCTGATGCAGTCACGTACCGCTTCAAACCCTTCATATCCGCCTTCCGGGAACCTCCGGGTGATGAACGCGTCTCCGGTGGCGATCAGACTGATCTGTTTCATATTCTGCTTCCCCCGATACACACTCTATTTTTGCTTTTTACCCACTATGGAATCAAATTTCCCGCTGATTCCCACGGACATCATCAGCACCATAAATGCCTGCTGTACCGCCATATATGCACCCTTCACCGGGAATTTTTCATTGACGCTGTGATTCATGATATTTTTGGAATTTTCATCCGGCGCGTAGGCGCGGCCCATACACAGCGCCGGAATGTTTCTGGAAATCGCCACGTTGGCATTGGTGCATCCGCCTTTAAAAAATTCCGGTGTGATTCCCAGAGAATCCAGTCCCAGATATGCAGTTTCCACCAGAGGAGAGTTCGGATCCTGTGTGCCGCCCGGAATCTGGCTGATCAGTTTCTGATCCCATGTAATGGTGTCACAGTCCCATTTTTCACTTTCTTCTCTGCAGGCATCCTCAATAGCCCGGAAAATATTATCCCTGAGTTTTTCCAGCTCGGCTGGTGAGTTGGAACGGAAATTGAATTTTATGGTAGCTCTGGGCGCAATGGCATGGACTCCGGCGTCATTTCCTCCATGGAAATTGGATACGCAGAAACTGGTCTTCGGGTCTGACGGCACCACAAAGTCCGCAATTTTCGCCACAGCTCTGGCCGCTGCATGAATGGGCTGAGCCATTTTCCCGAAACATCCGAATGCATGTCCTCCGATGCCATAAAAGTTCACTTCATAAGTCTCACCGCCCGTGGCCTCATAAACCAGTCCGCTCATGTCATTGTTATCCAGGCTGAGAGAAATATCAATATCATCGTTGTCTGCCAGAAAATCTTTCATTCCTCCAAGGCCGCCCATGCCTTCTTCCCTGGTGGTTCCCACAAATACAATATCTCCGTCCGTAGCGATCTCCGTATGATTCAGGGCACGGATCACGCAGAGAAGCATGGCCAGCGCTCTGGTGTCATCACCGATTCCCGGTGCGTACAGAAATCCGTCCTTTTCCTTTACTTCCGTAACCGTTCCGAAAGGGAATACCGTATCCATATGTCCTTCCAGCAGAACCCTAGGGCCATGTCCGGTTCCTTTTCTGACCCCGACCACATTTCCGCCCCGGTCAATATGGACATCTTCCAGTCCCAGCTGCCGGAACCTTTCCGCAAATACCTCTGCCCGTTTCTGTTCCTGACCTGTAGGCGCCTCAATGAGAACCAGCTCTTTCTGATCTCTGATCGTCTGTTCCTGATCCTCTCTGATAAATTCCAGGGCTTTTCTGACACAGTCCAGCCCCATCATCGTTTCAAACTGCTTTCTGGTTTTCTCCGATACCTGATACATGTTTCCGTACCTCCTGATACTGGTCTCCATGAGTCCGGAGTACGCATGAAAAAGACTCCTCCGCGTTCTCCGGACTTCCGGATCACGATTCTTTTCCTTCGGTAAAATCCTTCCAGAGATGACAGGCCACAAAGTGTCCCGGGGATACTTCCACAAGACCCGGACAGGCTTTATGACACTGATCACAGGTATAAATGCAGCGTTTTGCGAAACGGCACTCATCCGGCGGATCAATGGGAGAACTGATTTCTCCCTTCAGAAGTATTCTTTCAGGTCTTTCGATTCCCACTTCAGGTATGGGGATTGCAGAAAGAAGCGCCCTTGTATATGGGTGAATGGGATGATCAAACAGTTCTTCCGTCGGTGCTTTTTCGATCAGCTGTCCCAGATACATGACCGCGATCTCATCGGCAAAATGGTTGACCACGGACAGATCATGCGTTATGAAAATAAATGTAAGCCCCATTTTTTCCTTCAGCTCCTGAAGAAGATTCAGAATCTGAGCCTGAATGGATACATCCAGGGCGGAAACCGGCTCATCACACACAATAAATTTGGGTTCCATTGCCAGAGCTCTGGCAATTCCGATTCTCTGTCTGCGGCCGCCGTCCAGCTCATGGGGATATGCGTTGACCAGACGCTGCGCCAGTCCTACCGTGTCCATCAGCTCGCGCACCCGGTCCATAATGGCCTTCTTGTCTCTCAGCAGATGGTTTTCAATGATGGGTTCTGCAATGGTCTGGCTGACCGTTTTTCTTGGATCCAGGGAAGAAAACGGATCCTGAAAAATGATCTGCATGTCATGGCGCATTTTTCTCATTCCGGAAGCGCTCAGCGCTGTCACATCCACTCCGTTAAAAATAACCTGACCGGAAGTGGGTTCCAGAAGTCTCAGAATAGCACGGCCCGTTGTGGATTTGCCGCAGCCGGATTCGCCGACAATGCCCAGAGTCTTTCCTTTTTCGATTGTAAAAGTCACATCATCCACCGCATGGAGAGTCCCGCGGGCAGTTTTAAAATATTTTCGGAGATTTTTCACCTCCAGAATCGGCTCAGCCATTGTCTTTCCCCCTCTCTATATGGAACCCGGGCCGCTCATAGGCAAGACAGGCAGCTTTATGGGTACCTCCGAAACATACGAGTTCCGGTTTTCTGGTTTTACATGCCTCCGTCGCATAATCACATCTGGGAGCAAAGGCACATCCTTCGGGGAGATCTGTCGGATCCGGCATCAGACCATGAATGGGCTGCAGCTTGTCTTTTCTTTTTTTGATATTGGGAAGAGAATTAAACAGCCCCTCTGTATAGGGATGAAGTGTGTGGTTAAACACTTCCTCCAGATTACCTTCTTCTATGATCTTGCCGGCATACATAACAGCAACCCGGTCGCAGGTCTCTGCAACGATTCCCAGATCATGGGTAATCATGATGACGGATGTATTTTTCTTCTCTTTCAGTTCCTTCATCAGCTGAAGAATCTGAGCCTGGATGGTCACATCCAGGGCTGTTGTGGGTTCATCGGCAATCAGAAGCTGCGGGCTGCAGGCCAGTGCAATGGCAATGATAACCCTCTGCTTCATTCCGCCTGAAAACTGATGGGGATATTCAATGGCGCGTTCCCTCGGAATACCCACCAGCTCCAGCATATCTTCCGCCTTTTTCCAGGCCTCTGTTTTTCCCAGATTTTCATGGCGTTCCAGGCTTTCTGCTATCTGCTGTCCCACTGTAAACACAGGGTTCAGAGAAGTCATGGGATCCTGGAAGATCATGGACACCAGACTTCCTCTTATATGCTCCAGTTCCTGCGGCGTCATTTTCATGATATCCTGTCCGCATACCTGCATTTTGTCACATTCCATAACTCCCGGAGGAGAGTCGATCAGCCTCAGCATGGAAAGGGCTGTTGTTGTCTTTCCGGCTCCGGTCTCTCCCACGAGCCCCAGGGTTTCTCCTTTTTTGATCTGCAGGCTGACTCCGTTGACTGCTTCCACAGTCTCATCCTCCAGCACGAACTTTACAGTCAGATTTTCCAGTTCAAGAACCATTTCCTTTGTGTCTGCCACGTTCCCATACCTCCTATTTCTTAAGTTTCGGATCCAGAGCATCTCTGAGTCCGTCTCCCATCAGGTTCAGGGCCAGTACCGTGATCATAATGGCCAGTCCCGGAAACAATGTCATATAGGAATAGTCCCTGATGTATTTTCTTCCGCCTGACAGCAAAGCTCCCCATTCCGGTGACGGTGCGGGAACACCGAGCCCCAGGAAACTCAGGCTGGAGGCGGAAATAATGGCGGATGCCACACGAAGCGTTGCCTGTACGATAATCGGTGAAAGACAGTTGGGAAGAATATGCTTGAAAATGATTTTTCTGTTATTCAGCCCGATTGCCTTTGAAGCCTCCACATATTCCTGATTCCGTACGGTCAGAACCGCTGCTCTCGTAATTCTGACAAACTGCGGAACACTGGTAATTCCCACTGCCAGCATCAGATTCCAGATGCTCTGTCCCAGAACCGAGACGATGACGATGGCCATCAGCATGTTGGGAACTGCTCCCAGAATATCCGTACACCTCATAATCAGTTCTTCCAGCCAGCCGCCGAAGAATCCGGCAACGGCTCCCAGAGTCACTCCCAGGATCAGACCGATGGCAACCGCCACCAGACCTACGGAACAGGAAAACCTGGTACCGTACATGATACGGCAGAAAATATCTCTTCCCAGTTCATCAGTGCCGAACCAGTGGGCTGAGCTGGGGCCCTGAAGCCTCTCAGCAAGATTCTGTCCGATTACCTGGGTATCATAGTCCATCAGCACGTCTGCGAACAGTGCAATAAAAACGATAACCGCAACAATGGCTCCTCCCACCATCGCGCCTTTGTTTTTCCTGAACTGATGCCATACTTCTCCGGCCTGGCTGCGTGCTTTTTTCTGGGTGGTTGCTGCGGTTTTAGCCATTTTTCTTCTTCCCCCTTTTCGTTACATACTGAGCCTTGATACGGGGATCCACAGCCGCGTAAAGAAGGTCAACCATCAGAAGCACAATGCTGACCAGGATTGTGGTCATAATAATGCTTCCGGTTACAAGAGGCGTATCCCGCATGTTCAGGGAATCGACGATCAGTCTGCCGACTCCGGGCCAGGCAAATACGGTTTCTGTCAGAACGCTTCCTCCCAGAACGCCCGCCAGCTGGGTTCCCATGATTGTTATGATGGGAATCAGGGCATTCCTGAGTGCATGGGACATAACCACGGTTTTTTCCGGGATTCCCTTGGCTCTGGCTGTTCTCAGATACTCCTGCTTCAGCACATCCAGCATGGAAGAACGGGTGGTTCTGGTCAGCGTCGCCATAAGACCTGTTCCTATGGTGATGGCCGGCAGCACAATGGATGAGAGCGTCTGATCACCGCCCGACGGAAACCAGTGAAGATTCAGGGAAAAAGCAATAATCAGCAGCAGGCCCAGCCAGAAATTAGGCATGGATAGTCCAACAATGGCTAGTACCATGCTGATATTGTCCTGCACGGTTCCCTGCCGGGTCGCTGAGTAAATACCCAGCGGCACCGACAGGAGAATGGATACGAGAATGGAGGCAAACGACAGCTTGATCGTTGCCGGGAGTTTTTCAATGTATGTTTCAAACACATCGGTTTTGGATACGTAGGAAACCCCCATGTCTCCCCGGAGCATGCCCGACATGTAATCAATGTAGCGTACGACCACCGGTTTATCCAGACCCAGATCATGGCGTATGGCTTCCAGGTCCTCTGCCGTTGCCCCCTCCGGAGCCATCAGATCCACGGCGTCGCCCGGCGCCAGGTCCATGATGAAAAACACCAGGAACGAGACGCCGATGATGACCGGTATCATCATAAGAAGTCTTTTGATAACATAACGATACATAATACCCTCCTGTGATTCTCAGCGGCCGTCTGTTACGGCCTGATGCCGGGTTTATTCTGCCGGTACGAAAACGTATGAATAATCATGATGGCTGGTAGGATAAATATCGATTCCGCCTGTGCCTTTCTTCACGCCGATGAATCCGTCTGCAAAGTAAAGCGGAATATAGGGTACGTGTTCGTAAATATCTTCCTGAATCTGCTTGTAGTATTCTTTTCTGGTGGCTTCATCCGTTTCCGCAACCGCTTTGTCCAGCAGGTCCATAACTTCCTGGCTGTCATAATGTGCTTTGTTTACAGCAGAACCAGGCTGCAGGATCCTTCTTGCGTCATCACCGAAGATATTGAATCCCATGCCGTAAATACAGGACTGATGCTCGCCGTTTGTTGTACTGGTACTGATTCCCGCGGAATCCAGTTCCGTAATATTCACTTCCAGTCCGATTTCTTTTAACTGGCTCTGCATCATCTCTGCAATGGTCTTTCTCTCAGCACCGCTGCAGGAGATATCCAGAGTTGCTCCTCCGTTGGGGAATGCCTTTGCCAGGTATTCTTTTGCCTTGTCAAGATCTCTCTCATATCCGCCGCAGTCATAGTATCCGTATTCATCCCATCCCCAGAAGGAAGTGGCTTTTTTTCCGTGTCCTTCTGCAGCAACTGCAATGATACTGTCAATATCAATGGCGTATGCAACCGCCTTGCGGAGATCCTCATTGCTTGCCGGTTCTTTCTGCGTGTTGAATGCAAAATATGTAAGAGAGCCGCCGTCATAGGATACAAGGTCCAGTTTGGGATCTTCCTCAATTCTTCCCAGCTCGATGGTTGCCGGTTCCGCACAGATATCGATTTCCCCGTTCTGAAGGGCAATCAGCCTTGCGGAATCCTCCGGGATATAACGGAATGTAAAGGTCTTGGCATAAGGTGCGCCTCTCCAGCTGTCCTCAAATGCCGTCAGAGTCGTATAATTTCCGAATTCATAGGAATCCACCTGCCATGGTCCGGTTCCGACGCCGGGACCCCGTTCGGGATCATCTGTTACAGCCTTCTCGTTCATAATGGATGCTGTGGGAAGCGTCATCATATAGGGCCAGTCAAGATTGGGATCCACCAGTGTCATCTTTACAGTCAGATCGTCTACAGCCTCAACGCTCTCTACCTTTACGAAAACACCGTTGCATGATGTAGTTCCTTCCATTCTGTTAAATGTAAAGACCACATCAGAAGCCTTAAGGGTCTCACCGTTGTGGAATTTTACACCGTCACGAAGTTTAAATATATAAGTCTTTCCGCCGTCATCCGTGGACCACTCGGTGGCCAGCTGAGGTTCCAGTTCCTTTGTTTCATTATTAAAGTGTACCAGGGTGTCATAGATCATACGCCACATATAGTTATGCTGGGTATTGCTGGCCTCCATCTGGTCGATGGTGGTATGCTTTGATTTCATACCGATTACAATATCTTCTTTCAGTGCCAGCCCTTCCGCAGGTGTCTTTGGGTTGAAGGAGCCGGATTCTGCTTCTTCTCCGCCGTTTTCCGCTGCAGCGGCCTGTGTGGTTCCGGCTTCATTTGCCCCTGCCGGAGTCTCACTGCTGCCTGACTGGGACGAACATCCTGCTAGACTTCCAGTCAGCATTGCTGCTGCCATTACAATCGCCGCCATACGGTAGAACCTTTTTTTCATATACCTTTCCCTCCTGTTTTTTAGTCTGACAACGGTTACATATAAAAAAGCGCTCCTTTTTAAGAAGAGGCAAACTGCCGCCCCGACCATTCCCCCGATGGTTCAGTTCTTAAAAAGAAGCGCTTTCTTTAACTCATATTATAATTTCAAACGATTCATGTGTCCAATAAATGTTGTGAATGTAATATATTCGGCTCTCGAATGTTTTCCGAATCTTTTTCACATGTTTCGTTTTATTTGCACACAGACTCAAAGTAATGCACAGTAAATTCAGAAAAAGCTTTCAATTCCGGTGTCATCTTGACATCTTTCTGATAAACAAGATACAATGACCTCATAAATCCCGGAATATCCAGCGGCCGGAAGCAGACATCAGAATAATTTTCTTCTTCCGTCAGACGGGAACGCCATGAGTACTGCGGCCATACCGTGACTCCCAGTCCCTCCTGAACCATTCTCTTCAGAATATGAGGATTATCACACTCAAACGCCACATTGGGAATAAATCCCGCCCGTTTGAAAATCTGATCGGAGATCATGCGGATGCTTCCTCCTTCTTTCAGCATGATAAAATTCTCATTTGAGATGTCTTCCAGAGATATGATTTCTTTTTCCCGCAGCCACGAATCCTTATGAAACGCCAGAACAATTTTCTCGTCCATCAGTTTCTGGGCACTGTTGAAAAAGATCTTCGGAAGTGTGCTCCGGATGCATACGTCCCAGCTGATTCCTTCCCGCCTTTCCAGTATATTAAAAAAAACATCCGGATTTTCCTGGCGGAACCTGCGGATCAGTTCCGGTACCAGAAGCTCTCCGGACAGAGTATTCAGACGTATCACTTTCTTTCGTTCGCCTCTCCGTACTTCCTTTGCAAGTTCGTCCAGTTCGTCCAGAAGAGGAATCAGGCGTGCCTGCATGATCCGTCCTTCATAAGTCAGAACACAGTGTTTTCCGCTCTTCCTCATGAGTTCTGTCTGCAGTTCTTTTTCCAGTGCGCGGATGGCCTTGCTGATGGATGGCTGGGTCACATGGAGTTCCTGAGCTGCCATGGAAATATTCTCATATTTAGCCGCCCGGGCAAAATACCGCAGCTGATAAAGTTCCATCTGCACCCCTCCCCTTTTCCTGCAGTTCCGTACTTTCTTTTCAGTCTGTCCTTTCTGGAACTGTCAGTAAATAACAGAGCCTGTATCTGTCGCTCTGTGCTTTTTCTTGTGTCAATGTTTTGTGGTTATCCTAAATGTTACCATATCATTTTTTAATTTACCAACAAATATGTCCGTACCATTTATGAATGTTATGAATAGGTGTTATAGCTGTTAGTCACTTTCTTTTCCCCCTTGAATCTCCGCGTAAAATACGCTATACTGTCATAAACTGGTTTTATTCCGTCTTTTTCTGATTCGGCGGAATAAGCTTTCGATAAAGGAGAAAAAACAATGGATCTCATTACAGTAAAACAGCTCTTTGATGAGCGTGAAAAATATCTCGGCAAAGAAGTCCGTGTGGGCGGCTGGGTCCGCAGCATCCGCGATTCCAAGTCTTTCGGCTTCATCGTTCTCAATGACGGCAGCTGCTTCGACACCCTGCAGGTTGTATACCATGACACCATGGCCAACTTTGCTGAAATTTCCAAGACCAATGTGGGGGCTGCCCTTCTTGTAAAGGGAACTCTGGTGGCAACTCCCGAGGCAAAACAGCCCTTTGAAATCCAGGCAGAGGAAATTGAGGTGGAAGGTGCTTCCAGTGCGGATTACCCCCTTCAGAAAAAACGCCACAGTTTTGAATACCTGCGTACCATTTCCCATCTGCGTCCCAGAACCAATACCTTCCAGGCTGTATTCCGTGTCCGTTCCCTGATTGCCTACGCAATCCATCAGTATTTCCAGGAACAGGGCTTCGTTTATGTGCATACACCTCTGATCACAGGAAGTGACTGTGAAGGTGCCGGAGAAATGTTCCAGGTAACCACAATGGATCTGAACAATATCCCCAAAACCGCCGACGGTGCTGTGGATTTCACCCAGGATTTCTTCGGCAAGCCCACAAACCTGACCGTCAGCGGCCAGCTCAACGGCGAAACCTACGCCATGGCTTTCCGCAACATCTATACCTTCGGTCCCACCTTCCGTGCCGAAAATTCCAACACCACCCGCCACGCTGCGGAATTCTGGATGATTGAGCCGGAAATGGCTTTTGCCGATCTCAATGACAATATGGCTGTTGCCGAAGGCATGCTGAAATATGTGATCCGTTATGTTCTGGAACACGCACCGGCAGAAATGAATTTCTTCAACCAGTTTGTGGACAAGGGACTTCTGGATCGTCTGAACCATGTGCTGAATTCCGAATTCGGCCATGTGACCTATACTGAGGCCATCCGGCTTCTGGAAGAACACAATGATCAGTTTGACTACAAGGTATTCTGGGGATGTGATCTGCAGACAGAGCATGAGCGTTACCTGACTGAGCAGATCTTCAAGAAACCTGTTTTTGTAACCGATTATCCCAAGGAAATCAAGGCTTTCTATATGAAGCAGAACGATGACGGCAGGACAGTGGCCGCCATGGACTGCCTCGTTCCCGGCATCGGTGAGATCATCGGAGGCAGCCAGAGGGAAGATGATTATGACAAGCTGCTGTCCCGCATGAAAGAACTGGGCCTGAAGGAAGAAGATTACGGCTTCTATCTGGATCTGCGCAAATATGGTTCTGTCCGTCATTCCGGTTTTGGTCTCGGATTTGAGCGCTGCGTGATGTATCTGACCGGCATGGGCAATATCCGTGACGTAATCCCGTTCCCGCGTACCGTAAACAACTGCGATTTATAATCCGGGATTCGCTGACAGCGTTTCCTTGCAAGGAGCGCGCAGCTCTGACTGCGTCGCTCCTTTTTCACTTAGGGGAGGAACATCATGAAATTTATCCACACGGCAGATATTCACTGGGGCATGGTGCCTGACAGCGACCGTCCCTGGGGGAAAAAACGTGAACAGGCCATACGTCTGACCTTTCAGGCCATCATCGAGGAGGCCCGGGAACAGCGGGCAGATCTGCTTCTGATTTCCGGAGACCTGTTTCACCGCCAGCCTATGGCCAGGGATCTGAAAGAGGTCAACTATCTTTTTTCCACCATTCCCGGAACACGGGTTGTCATCATTGCGGGGAACCATGACCGTATCCGGAAAAGTTCCGCGCTTTTCAGTTTTACCTGGTGTCCCAATGTCACATTTCTGATGGATGAGGAACTTACTTCCGTCTATTTTGAAGATCTGAACACGGAGATTTACGGCTTCAGCTACCATACCCCGGAAATCACCGACAGCAGGGCCGGACAGTTTTCCATTCCTGACAGCCGCCGGATCAAAATCCTGATGCTCCACGGCGGGGATGCCAGACATCTGCCTCTGAACAAAGAACAGCTGGCTGCCTCTCCGTTTTCCTATATCGCTCTGGGACATATTCACAAGCCCTCTGTTCTTCTGGAGAAGCGGATGGCATATCCCGGTTCTCCGGAACCGCTGGATATGACAGAAACAGGACCTCATGGCTTCCTGACAGGAGAAATCGACGATCTCACCGGCCGTGTGACTTCTCTTGAATTTAAAGCCATTTCCCAGGCTCAGTATATTCCTCTGGCAGTCAACGTGACCCCGGCCACCACCAATGCGGAACTGGCCCAGATCATTGCCGATGAGATCCGCCGGCGCGGAGCATCCAATATTTACCGGTTCCGGATCCGAGGCATGCGGGATCCCGACATGGAATTTGATCTGGAGTATCTGTCCGGCCAGTGGAATATTGCGGAAATTCTGGATGAAACCGAACCGCAGTATGATTTTCACCAGCTGTTTGCGGAACATCCCAGCGACATGATCGGTTTCTATATTCAGGCGCTTATGAAAGAAGAAATGAGCACCGTGGAGAAAAAAGCCCTGTATTACGGCATCCATGCCCTTCTGATGACCAAGGATGAAAGGAGTCAGCAATGAAATTACTGGAACTTCATATTGACGGCTTCGGAAAATTTCATGACAGAACCATCACGTTTCATGACGGTCTCAATCTGATCTACGGAAAAAATGAAGCCGGAAAGTCCACACTCCATACGTTTATCCGCGGCATGCTTTTCGGTATGGAGCGGGGGCGCGGCCGGGCTGCCAGAAGTGATCTCTATTCCCGTTTTGAGCCATGGGAAAACAGCGGTACCTATGAAGGATGGATCCGCCTGGAAAGCGGCGGTTCCGTTTACCGCATTGAACGTAAATTCCGGAAGGAAAACAGATCTCTCCGGGTGGTCAACGAGACAAAAGGGCTGGAGGAAGAACCCACCCGGGCTTTTATGGACCGGATTCTCGGCGGACTTACCGAGACCACCTACAACAATACCATCAGCATCGGTCAGCTGAAAAGTGCCACTGAGGAAAGTATGGTGGGCGAGCTCAGAAATTATATTGCCAACATGAACACCACCGGAAATATGGCGCTCAACATTACCAAAGCCACCGCCTTCCTGCGGGCCCGCAAACGGACTCTGGAAGCCGGGCTTGTACCGGATGCCTCAAGAGAATATACGGCACTGCTTACAGAAATACGGAATGTGGACGCGGAAATCTCCTCACCCGAATTTGAGAATCAGCTTTCCTCCTACCAGAACATGCGGGACCAGGTTCGCGGAGTCATTGAAACGACACAGGCAGAAAAAAATGCCCTCAGCGAGAAAATGCAGAAGGCCCGCCAGGTTCTTACCGACAGTCAGTTTACGGATCTGAATTCCGTCAATGCCTGCCTGAAAGACTGTGATTCCCTTTACGCCGGATATACGGCTGCTTCCAGGGAATGCGGGCGGAAATCCAGAAAAATTCTTGGCATCTTCTCTCTGCTTCTCGGCATCTGCGGCATTGCGGCAGCGGTCTTCCTCGCCTGTTCCCCGCAGCTGTCTTCCTGGCTTCCCCTGGCTGCAGCATCCGGAGCCGCATCTGTGGTTCTTCTCGCCGTTTCCGCAGCCCTGTTTCTTCGGGGACGCAGATACAGAAAAGCCATGGAGACCAGCCGGACCGGACTGGAAGAAATCCTCGGAAAACATCTGGGAGACAGGTCCATCTCCGATCAGGCCATGGAAGCATTTCACGGAAGGATGGCCGAATTCTCCAGGCTCTGCGAAATGCTTTCACAGGCAGAAGAAACTGTAAAAAAATACATGGAAGATATCAGTTCTCTTCAGGAAAAGCAGAACAGCTGCAGCGAAATGATTGAAAAGCAGCAGAGAACCCAGTGGGAGCTGGAAAAGAAACTGGAACATCTGAACAGCTGCAAAAATCAGGCCAAGGCTCTGAAACGGGTTCTGGCAGAGAACGACCGGCTCCGGGAAGAGATCTCCGCCATTGAAATGGCTCAGGATACCATGACAGAACTTTCTTCCACAATCCGTGATTCCTTCGGTCTGTATCTCAATAAGGAAGCTTCCGACCTGATCACGGGAATCACCGGGGGAATCTATGACAGCATGAGTATTGATGAAAATCTCAATGTATTCCTCAACACCAGGACCAAACTGGTACCTCTGGAAAGTGTCAGCAGCGGTACCATGGACCAGGTCTATCTGGCGCTCCGGCTGGCGGCTGCAAAGCTGCTCCGCGGCAGCGGCGAACCCATGCCGCTGATCTTTGATGACAGCTTTACCCAGTATGATGATGAACGTCTCCGGACGGCACTGAAATGGCTGTCAGAATCCTATGACGGTCAGATGATTCTTTTCACCTGCCATCAGCGGGAGGCCCAGTTATTGAAAGCAGACCGGATGCCCTTCCATCTGATCGAAATCTGATGCGCTTCCGTCCGGAGGGCCGTACCGGCAGCTTTTTTCTTCTGTTTCTCTGCAGTAAAAATACCCCCTGATGCAGTGATTTTCCTGCATCAGAGGGCATTTTATTTTCCGGATATGTTCCCTGGGAAACCGTCTCAGGGTTTCCACTGAAAATTTCTCAGCTGTCCCGTCATGGTCATGCTTTCAAATCCATTCTGCCGGAGAGCTTCGTACAGAAGAATTGCCACAGAATTGGACAGGTTTAAAGAACGTATGTCTCCCCACATGGGAATCCGCACGCAGGTTTCCTGGTGCTTTACCAGAATCTCCTCCGGAATTCCCCGGCTTTCCGGTCCAAACATCAGATAGCAGTCGGGTTCATATTTCATGTCCGTATAAACTGCCGGCGCCTTGGTTGTGGCCATGTAGATCCTGGCTCCCGGATTCCGGTCCAGAAAATCCTGAAAATCACTGTAGACCGTCACATCCAGTTTATCCCAGTAATCCAGGCCGGCCCGGACCAGGTGCTTCTCACTGAGCTTGAAGCCCAGAGGCTCAATCAGATGAAGCCTGGTATTTGTGGCCACACAGGTTCTTCCGATATTTCCCGTGTTGGCCGGCATTTCCGGCTCATAAAGAACTATATTCATCGTGCTTCTCCCTGTTCCGTCTCCAGACGTCTGACAAACCGTTCCAGCCGCTCCAGTGCCCGTTTCAGGTCATTCAGGGAGTATGCGTAGGAAATTCTCAGATATCCTTCTCCGCAGTCTCCGAACGCCGTTCCCGGAACCACTGCCACTTTTTCCTCTTCCAGCAGCCGGAGAGCGAATTCATCCGATGTCATATGATACTTTTTTATGCTGGGGAACACATAAAAGGCCCCCTGCGGTTCATAGCAGTCCATTCCCATGTCCCTCAGGGCCTTTACCAGAAATCTCCGTCTCTGGTTATAGGCTTCACGCATCATCTCCACGTCTTTATCACCGTTTTTCAGCGCCTCCACAGCCGCATACTGACTGGTGGTGGGAGCGCACATGATGGCAAACTGGTGGATCTTGAGCATCTGGGACAGAATCAGCTGCGGTGCACAGGCATAGCCCAGACGCCATCCTGTCATGGCATAGGATTTGGAAAATCCGTTGATCAGTACGGTTCTTTCCCTCATTCCCGGAAATGCGGCAATGGTGCAGTGCTGCCCTTTATAGGTCAGTTCCGAATAGATCTCGTCGGAAATCACAAAAAGATCATGCTCCCTGACAATTCCGGCGATCTTCGCCAGATCTTCCGGCTCCATAATGGATCCTGTAGGATTGTTGGGGAAGGGAAGAATCAGAATTTTGGTCTTAGGCGTAATCTTTTCCAGAAGTTTTTCCGGCGTCAGCCGGAACTGATCTTTTTCCTCCAGCCGGATGGGGACGGGAACACCGCCTGCCAGAATGGTACAGGGTACATAGGACACATAGCTGGGCTGGGGTATCAGCACTTCATCTCCCGGATCCAGCATGGCCCTCAGGGCAATGTCAATGGCCTCACTGCCGCCCACGGTTACCATCACCTCATGGTCCGCATCATATTCTACTTCAAACCGGCGTTTCAGGTAACGGCAGATCTCTGTTTTCAGTTCTTTCAGCCCTGCATTTGAAGTGTAAAACGTCCGTCCTTTTTCAAGAGAGTAGATTCCCTCTTCCCGGATGTGCCAGGGCGTATCAAAATCCGGTTCACCGACGCCAAGAGAAATGGCGTCTTTCATTTCACTTACGATGTCGAAAAATTTCCGGATCCCGGACGGCGGGATCGCGGTGATTGTGTCAGATAACGGGTTTCTCACGGGGTAATCAGCATCCTTTCGTCTTCAGCCTTTTTGCACATAATGGTTCCATGGTCCTTGTACTTCTTCAGCACAAAATGAGTGGATGTGCTGAGAACGGAATCCATGGGGGACAGCTTTTCCGATACAAACTGCGCCACCTCACGCATGGTCTTTCCTTCCAGAATCACGGTAAAATCAAAGGCTCCAGACATCAGATACACAGATTCCACTTCGCTGTACTGATAGATCCGCTCTGCGATCTTGTCAAATCCCATCCCCCTCTGGGGTGTTACTTTTACTTCAATCAGAGCAACGACCTTTTCATCTCCGGTGTTGTCCCAGTTGATCATGGTATGATATCCGCAGATGATATTTTCCTTTTCCATGTCTGCGATCTCATTGGCCACTGCCGCTTCATCCTCTCCCAGAAGCGCCGCCAGATCTTTCAGGTCGATCCTGCTGTTTTTTTCAATCACTGCCAGTATTTTTTCTCTCATGTCATTCCTCCTGTTCTCTCTGCAGTCCTCTCATCCTGTATATCTCATCTTCCCTGGGGCGTTCCAGATATCCTGTTCCCCCGGGGCCGATGATCTTTCTTGCAATTCCTTTTTCGATGGTTCCGACCACAGCCGCCCGGATTCCCTTTTCTTCCAGAGCTCTTGCCAGAACTCCGCCGTTCTCTGCCGCCAGGACCATGCACTCTCCTGACAGCAGCCGGTAAGGATTCAGATCAAAAAATTCACATACTTCTATCAGTTCCTGCTCCACCGGAATTTTTAACAGTTCAACGGCAAATCCCTGTTCATATGCCCCTGAAATGTTCCAGAGGGCAGCGAAAACGCCGCCCTCCATGACCGCCTCCCATTCTGTCGCCCCCAGGGACTCCAGAACTTCCGGCACTGTTTCCAGTTTTTTTTCCGCCTTTTCTTCCGCCTTCCGGATGAACTCTTCCGAAAAGCGTTTTCGCAGAAGTTCTCTTCCGGTCCGGATCGCCTCCCGGACACCGGCCTTGCCGATGGCTCCGGCAATGACCAGTTCCTGACCCGGCCGGAATATTCCGGCCCCGCAGGGTTTCCGCTCTGTTTTTCTCATACTGCTGCTCCCTGTCCGTCAGGGCGCCGCGGGGGTGACTTCCGAAACGCCGCCCGATCCCGCCGGAGACTGGGATGCCCCCTGAGTTTCAGGTGCCGGTGAGCCGCCTCCCGGTCCTGCTGTACTTCCCGGAGATACAGGAGTCTCCGAAGCTGTATTGCCGTTTCCTGCCGGAGGAGCTCCGGGTCCGGCTTCATACCCGGGGCCCATGGGCTGTGTCTCAGCCGGAGCAGTCTCTGCGGGCTGGGTTTCGGCCGGAGCCGTTTCCGCAGGCTGGGTTTCCGTAGGCTCTGCCGCTGCCGGCACTGCCGGTCCAACCCGGTAGATCGCCTTGGACGCATTATAGGTATCGTTGTGAAGGAGTGTCCGCTCCTGCAGTTCTCCGTCAATATAAACACATTTATACAGTCTGGACTTCAGTCCTGTATGACTGGACTGGACCTTGACCCGCTGGCCGGGAGCCAGGCTGGCGTCCACCTGCTCCGTGGGCGCTCCCGGATCAATCCGCTGAAGTGTCTCCGACTCAAAGGAAATCGTCCTGTTGGCCGGTCTTGTTTCCTTTCCGTAAATGGTGAAGGTCAGCGTACGTCCGGATGTATATCCTTCCACGTAAATCGGTGTGTCATAAGGATTCTTAATCTTCAGATCTTTATATGTCCCGGCAATGGCTGCGTCCATGGAAGGTTTTACGTAAGCCACTGTCATGGAGTGATTCTGTCTCTGGACAATGTCCAGCTCTGCCAGAAGCGCCGCATTGTACAGAGTTGTGGAGATCTGGCAGACACCGCCGCCGATACTGTCCACAGACCTTCCGTTTTCATAGGCAGTGGCCGCCCGGTAACCGTTTTCCACGGTAAAGGGATGCATACACTCATATCCTGAAAGAACTTCTCCCGGCATCAGCACATGACCGTTGATTTTCCCTGCCCCCACCTTGAGATTGGTGGCTCTGGAATTGCTGCTGCTGCTGAAATCCGTGGAAAATGTTCCCAGCACGTCCTGGATGGAAGAAAGATCTTCCTCCGTAATTTCCGGCTCCTGCTCTGTGATGACCGCACTGACCTTGATGGTCTCCTGCTCCGCATCCGAAAGAGCTTCACTCAGTGCACGGATGGTGGCTTCGATATCCACAGTCTTTCCTGTTTCCGCCGGTGTGATAACAAACTGTCCGTCGGTTTTGGTAATGGTGGCATTCTTTGCCTGTGTCACATAGGATGCACATTTTTCATTGACAAACGCTGCTATCTTTTCCTGATCCGCAGTCAGCTCAAGGCTGATCTCCACCGGATTCTTCTCCAGTTCCTTTTTCTTCAGATACCGTTTGACCAGATTCCCCCTGATCTCCGTGCCGTCAATGGCCTCATCAACCGCATCCTGATTGCTCCAGCTGAGCCCCAGTTCTTCCGCCCCGGCGGTGACTTCATTGCCGTCCACCACCAGCGTGATGTCTCCCGAAAGCCGGCTGTTCACATACTCACTGACCTGTGCCTCCGCCTCCTCTGCCGTCATCCCGGAGAGATCCAGCGGTCCCGCGTGAATGCCGTCAGGAATGGTATTCTCCGCATGAACCGGCAAAGGTGCCAGCACCGCCAGGCTCACGGCTGCTGCCATGCCGGCGATCCACATAGCCTTTTTCATATTCTGCTCCTCTTACCAATATTAGAAAATCGACATCAGGGCCCCCAGAATGGTAGGAACCACCATGGCAAGCACCACAAGTACGATAATGACTGTGGATACAATTTTCTTTGTTTTTTTATCTCCCATGTTCAGCAAAACGTTCACCTCTTTTATTCATTTTCTCTGTATTTCCGAAAACTATCCCTGTTCTGCCCGGCTTCCGGAATTTTTCCGTACCGGAATATGATCTGATCAATCATTCTTGAAATCTCATTGCCGGACATGTGTTCTATCTGGACAGTTATGTCTATTCTATGATATTTTATTAATTCCTGCAAGTGTTCTTTTTGCCTTTTGGTGGCGGTTCTTTCCTTTTTTGCCTGATATTTCAGGGGGATATCCGCAAACAGTTCTCCGCGCGCGGCTCCAAATCTTTTTTTCAGTTCCTGATACAGAAAATGGGCTGATCTGGCATCGGAAAGAGCCCGGTGAGCAGTTTCCGGACAGATCCCGAAGTAGGCGCAGGCCGCAGACAGATTTTTCTTTTCCTCCGCCGGCATCAGAAGACGGCACAGCTTCAGCGTATCAAGGCCGTTTTTTTCAAATAATATCTTCTGATTCACGGCCGCCTGCTTCAGGAAACCATAATCAAAGAGAATCTGATGGCCCAGCAGCGGAAATCCGCCACAGAATTCCACCGCCGGTCCGATGACCTGACCGATGGAAGGCGCGTCTTTCACCATCTCATCACAGATTCCTGTCAGTTCCCTGATCCTTTCCGGTATCTCTCTGCACGGATTCACCAGGGTATGAAATTCATCCGTAATCTGTCCGTTCTCCACCTTCACCATGGCAATTTCCGTTATCTTTTCTTTTCTTGCTCCGATCCCTGTGGTCTCCAGATCCACAGCCACATAGCTTTCCGTCATGTCCTGCCCGTATTCCTTTCTCCTGATGCCGGGCAGAGATCCTTCAGAAAACATCCGGCGCAGTCAGGCTTCCTTGCCGTGCAGATGGTTCTTCCCAGGGTAATAATATGTATGTTCCAGAGAATCCAGTGGTCCTCCGGCAGCACCTCCATCAGGTCATATTCAATTTTCACAGGATCTGTACTGTCTGTAAGACCCAGTTTCCGTGAAATCCGCTTTACATGAGTATCCACCACAATGCTGGGCACTCCATAGATATTTCCCCGTATCACATTGGCAGTTTTTCTTCCGACGCCCGCCAGCGAAGTCAGTTCCTGTATTCCGGAAGGAACCTCTCCTCCGTAGGTTTCCATTAATTCCCGGCAGCAGGCAATGATGTTTTTCGCCTTATTATGATAAAATCCCGTGGAGTGAATGTCCTGCTCCAGTTCTTTCAGGTCTGCCCGGGCAAATTTTTCCACGGAATCGTATTTCCGGAACAGCGTTTCTGTTACCACATTAACTCTGGCATCCGTACACTGGGCACTCAGAATCACCGCAATCAGCAGCTGCCAGGGTGTTTCATGATTCAGATAGCAGACATAGTCTGTTCCGTACTGCCTGTCCAGCCGGGACAGAATCTCCTGTACGCGCTGATCCCTGGCTTTTTTCGGTTCTTTTTTCGGCATGTATTTCCTCCTGTCCGGTCAGTGTTTTTCATCCTCTCCGTGCCATTCCCGGGGAATTACCCGCATCCGGGCATTCCGGCTGAGCGGATCTCTCTCTTTATAATCAAACAGGACCCATGTCCCGTCTTCCAGTATTTCCAGATGTGCCATGGATGCCAGCTGTCTGGAATCAAATGCCGCATATCCGGGAAGCCATACGCGTTCCCGTTCTTCCCTCCGGAAAAATTCCCGCACAGCTTCCTTATACGGGCTCTGATCCGAGGCAAAAGACGGACGGCTTTTCAGGTTCTCTCTGAGGAAGAGGTCCGTCATCAGCCGGTCACGGTACGCGGAAAGTCTGTCCGCACTGCGGTTTTTCTGTTCCGCGGTTCCCTGGTTTCCGGACATTTCCCGTCCGGCGCCTGTTTCTGCTCCGCAGACCGCTCTGCATATAAAATCGTACAGGATCTCATACCGGGCCAGGCGCCCGAAGCTGCGTCCGGTCAGATTTTCTTCCTTATAATAATCCGCCAGACGGAGAAACAGTTCTGACGGCCGCGCAAACTCTTTCTGGAGCATTTCCAGGGTACAGGCAAACTGTCCGCTGTTATAATATACTTCCGTCATTTCCTCCAGCTGCTTCAGGCGGATCACATCCCCATAGTTCAGCCATCGGGTGGAGAGAACCTCATAAGGCGGTGTATGCCGGTATTTCAGTTCATATTCCTCTGTCCGGTCCGCCATGTATGATCCTTTCAGCACCTTCAGAAATCCCAGCTGCAGCTGATCCGGCCTCATGCGGTACACATCGTCATAGGATTCCAGGAAGCGTTCGCAGTTCTCGAAAGGCAGACCCGCAATCAGGTCCAGATGCTGATGAATGTTCCGGAATTTCCTTACCTGATCCACGGAATCTTTCAGTCTTTCCAGATTCATGGTCCTTCGGATCTCTGAGACTGTCCGGAGATTGGTGGACTGGACCCCGATTTCCAGCTGAATCAGCCCGGGCCTCATCTTTTTTATCAGCTCCAGTTCATCTCCGTCCAGAAGATCTGCAGAAATCTCAAAGTGGAAATTTGTGATTCCGTTGTCATGTTCCAGCAGGTATCTCCAGATGCCCATGGTGTGCTCTTTCCGGCAGTTAAATGTCCGGTCCACAAACTTCACCTGGGGAACTCTTTTTTCCAGGAAAAAATCCAGTTCTTTTTTTACCTTGTCCAGGCTGCGGAAGCGGACCGACTTATCCACGGAAGACAGACAGTAACTGCAGGAAAAAGGACATCCCCGGCTGCTTTCATAATAAATGATCCGGTTTTCAAATTCAGCAACATCTTCATAATAAAAGGGAATCTCGTCCATGGAAAGAAGCGGTGCTGCAGGATTTTTCCTGATTTCCCCGGTGTGGCTGCGCCAGCTGATGCCGGGAATTTCCTCCAGTTTTTCCTCCAGACGTCTGCCGGAACATAGCTTCTTTTTTCCGGAGTTCTCCGCGTTTTCGCCCTGGTCCGTTTTCTCCCCGTTACCGGCCGCGCTTCCGTTTCCTCCCTCAGCTTCTGTGCCCTGTCCGGCCTCCAGGAAAGCTTCTGTCAGCAGGTAAAAGGTCCGCTCGCCTTCCCCTCTCATGATCCCCTGCACCGCAGTCTCCTCTGCGAGGATTTTTTCCGCATCAAAAGAGACCTCCGGACCTCCCAGCCATATGACTGTATCCGGAAGAATCTGCCGCAGGTCGCGGACCAGTTCCATGACCTGCCCGATATTCCATATATAACAGGAAAAGCCGATAAAATCCGGCTTTTTCTCATAAATATCCTGCAGTATGTCATCGTTTCGGTGGTTGATGGTATATTCTCCGATTTCTATATCCGCCCCGGAACAGGACAGATGTTCCCGTGCATATGCCCTGAGACTGTATACCGCCGGATTGGAATGAATGTATTTTGCGTTGACCGCAGCCAGCAGAAACTTCATTTTTCAAGCTCCTATACTGTAAATTCAATCTTCCGGCCCGTATGGTTGTATCTGTAATACCGGACTCCGGCTGCATCCAGCATACGCTTGGATGCCTTGGTGGAAGGAGAATCGGCATACTTGTCGCTTTCATACACCAGAGTCTTGATGCCGGCCTGGATAATGGCCTTGGCGCATTCATTGCATGGAAACAGGGTTACATAAAGTTTGCTTCCTTCCAGGCTGCCTCCGCGGTAGTTGAGGATGGCGTTCAGTTCACTGTGCGTCACATAAAGATACTTTTCGTTGTAGGGATCCGGATCTCCTTTTCCCCATGGAAAGGTATCATCCGAACAGCCTTTGGGGAATCCGTTGTATCCCATGGACAGGATCTTGTTGTCCTGGCTCACAATGCAGGCTCCCACCTGCGTGCTGGGGTCCTTGGAGCGCATGGCCGCCAGTTTTGCCACGCTCATGAAGTATTCGTCCCATGTGATATAGTTGGTTCTCTTATCTGACATCCTGCTACCTCCTCATACGTTGACAATATGATATCCTGCCGCCTTGCAGAGGCGGTTCATGATGGCCTGCCCCAGGCGGTCTTCGGAAAAACTTTCGGAAAAAATGCAGTCCACTTTCAGATCATCAAACTTTCTCAGAACGGCAAACAGGTTATGTGCCACCGTCTCTTCATGATCTCTGCTGCCGATGACTTCCAGAATTCCTTCCGGATACATGCCGCGGCTTTCTTCCGTGCATATGATACCGGCCTTTTTCCCCGCTGCCTGCGCTTCCCTCACGGCCTGGCGGATGTAGCCGGCCACACGCTCTGCCTCTCCTTCCACCAGCGTCATCTCCGCTCTGGGCGCATAATGTCTGTATTTCATTCCCGGCGCCTTGGGCCGCACATCGGCACTGACCGGACCCAGAATCGCCGGATCCACATCCACATGTCCCAGTGTCTCCGTCAGCATTTCCATGGTCACTGCCCCCGGTCTCAGAAGAGTGGGCACCGGACCGGACACATCCACGATGGTGGATTCCACGCCGATTCCCACGGCACCTCCATCCAGGATCATCTCGATTTTCCCGTTCATGTCTTCAATGACATGTTCTGCCGTGGTGGGGCTGGGACGGCCTGATGTATTGGCGCTGGGCGCCGCCACAGGAACTCCCGCCATGGCAATCAGCCGGTTTGCCACCGGATCCGACGGCATCCGCACCGCCACTGTATCCAGGCCGCCTGTGGTCCGTACCGGCACCAGATCGCTTTTGGGGAAAATCATTGTCAGGGGGCCCGGCCAGAATTTTTCCGCCAGTTTCCTCCCCGCCCCGGGAATCTCCCGCACCAACGGTTCCAGTTCCTCCATACAGGAAATATGGGCAATCAGCGGATTATCGGAAGGACGTCCCTTGGCTGCATATATTTTTTCCGCAGCATCGCCGTTCAGAGCATTGGCTCCCAGCCCGTAAACGGTCTCCGTAGGAAACGCCACCAGTCCTCCTTTCCGCAGGATCTCTGCTGCTTCCGCCAGTTCTTCATCCTGAGGTCTGTTTTTATCTTTGATTCTGATTACTTTTGTATCCATGTTTTTTTCCTTCATATTCTTTTCTCAGCCATATGGCCTCTGCATAAAAATAAAAATGTGTTCTGCCTGAAGATTTTATCATATACGGCTGTTCCGTGAACTTTCCCATATGATAAAAAGCACCAGGCGTCCACGCGCACTGGTGCTCATATCAGCTTGCTGTGATTTAGTTTAACACAACCCTGCGGCCGTTGCAATCCCTCTGAAAGGAAAACTGCCTGAAAGGAGACACGGCGGCCGTCTCATGGCCTCCGTCAGTCTTTCCAGTTCCGGATTTCCTTCAGCCCGGCCACGATGGACTCCACAAAGCTGTCGTAGATCCGGTTGCCCTTTTCCGCCGTGGCTCCCCGGGGATCCCCTCCAATGCCGATGGGTTTTCCGTCCCCGGTCTCCCATTCCTCGGATACCCAGCCGAGAGTAATGGGGCCATATACGGTAAAGGTCCTGTTTCCCATGAATTTCCTCGGGATTCCTGCTTCTGCCGTCTCCATTTTCACCAGTTCCGGCCTTTCTGCCAGAACCATGGCTGTTTCCATCTCACCGCCATGGAAATCCCACACATTTCCGGGTGTAACCGTATCCTTTACAGCCTGGTTGCCGAAAAATGCTCCGCAGTTGATGATGAATACGGCAATCCCCAGTTCACTCCTCAGTTCCCGGCTGAGAACCTGTATAATGGGAGAATTGCCTCCATGACAGTTCAGCATGGCGATTTTCTTAAAACCGTGGTGAGCCAGACCTTTGCAGATGTCATAGAGCATATGATAAAAGGTATCCGGCTTCAGCGTAATGGAGCCGCAGAAATTCACATGCTCCGTACTGAGTCCCACAGGAAGGGCCGGAAAAATCAGCATCGGATAATCCGGGATTTCCCTGTCCAGCGCTTCCTTGATCCGTCTGGCCGTAGCTTCGGAAATAATCTCATCAGTGCCCAGGGGACACTGATTTCCGTGCTGCTCCAGTGCTCCCACCGGAATCATGACCACAGTCTCTTCCTTGTCCACCTGCTCCATTTCAAGTCTTGTCAGTTCTCTGTAATAACGTACCATCTGTCACCATCAGCCTTTCTCTGCGGAGGGTCTTTCTGCCGGAACCGTAGCTCCTGTGCGAAGGATCACGCTGACTCTCTTATACAGCACCGCCGTAATTCCCGCATTCAGTCCGCATTTCAGAAGATTGAACGGGACAATGGCAAAAATCGCGAATGTATAGATATCCGTAATGGCCGGATTTACCTTGGTTCCCATGGCAATGATATTTTCGATGCCTCCGAAGGCCAGTTTCGCGTAAAGCGGCAGTGTTACAAAACAGTTGATGATCACGGCTCCCGCCACAGCGGCAATCACCGAAAGAACCAGACCGATCATGGCTGTTTTTCTTGTCTTTTTTCTCTGATACAGCAGAGCTGCCGGCAGAATGAACATGGCACTTCCGATGAAGTTTGCCAGGTCACCCACATACATGGTGGTGGTTCCCTTGATCAGCAGCTTGAGAAGCGTCTTTACAAGTTCCATGAACAATGCCGGCACCGGTCCCAGAGCAAAAGCGCCGATGAGAATCGGGGTCTCCGCAAAATCCAGCTTATAGAACGGAGGCGCAAAGGGCACAGAGATCTGGAAAGTCTCCAGGACTGCAGCCAGCGCGCCGAACATTCCGATCAGCACCACATTCCGTACGTTCAGTGTTTTTTCAGGTTTCATTTTGGTTTCCTCCTTGTACTGTTCTGTCCTTCTTTCCGGTTCTTCCGCCCCGGACCGTTCCGGTACGGAAGTCATGTACAGAGGAATTGTGGCCGGCAGAAAATGAAAAAGCCCCGGACCAATAGAAAAAGTCCGGGGCATACACTCCTGTCACACAATTTCTTCTCTCATCCAGACTATACTGTCGGTTTTGGAATTTCACCAAATCAGCTGCCATAAGCAGGTCGCGGACTGTCACCGCCGGTAGGGAATTTCACCCTGCCCCGAAGAACATGATTTAATTACGCCAGTTATTATAATCCTTTCTTCTGTCAATTTCAAGAGATTTTCCGATTTTTCATCTTTTTTCTGTCTGCGCAGTCTCTGAAGAGCCTGTGCTCCTACATTTCCCCGGTTCAAAAATCCCTATCGACAGAATCTATTCTGCACCGCCTCATATTGATATTTTCGATTGGACTTGCGGAAGGGATGCCATTACAATGGATATGCCCGTCCGGCGGAAAATTCTGCCGGACACAGACAATCATTTTATTCAATTTCATTTTCAGGAGGCATTAATCCAATGAGAAAAGTCTTTACTTTACTGCTGGCTGCTTCTGTGACCGCAGCCGCCCTGGCAGGATGCAGTTCCGGAACCCAGGAACAGACCACTGCCGCAGATACGGCTGCTGCCACCACCACGGCGGAATCCGCCGAGACTGCGGCTGCAGAAACTTCCGATGAACCATCCAATCTGATCATTCCCAGCGCCAGCTGCGTTGCAAACCTCAACCCGCTGCTGGAAGGCATGAAGGAAGGCGTGATCATGCTGAATCCGCTTTACGATCCCCTTTATGTCAAGGACGTGGACGAAACCCGCTACTATCTGGCAGATTCCTATGAAATCTCCGAAGATGGAACCGTTTACACAGTAAAGCTCAAAGACGGTCTCACCTGGCATGATGGCGAACCCATCACAGCCGATGATATGATCTTCACTCTGGATGTCTGCTCCGACACCAACAACGGAGCCGCCGGCACCAACATTGTTCTGGTGGGAGACCAGGCTGTTTCCTATGAAAAAGTCGATGACCTGACTGTAAAGCTGACGCTTCCTTCTGCTTCCGCTTCCTATGCGGAACTTCTGGGCGGCCTGACCCTGATTCCGGAACATGTATTTGAAGGAAACACCAACATCGTAGGCGCAGAAGCCAATATGAAAGGAATCGGTTCCGGTTCCTACAAGCTTTCCGAATTTGTCCAGGATCAGTATCTGGTTGTGGAAAAGAACGAGGATTACTATAAAGGCGCACCGGACATTGATACTGTGACCTTTAAGATCATTTCCGACACCGCTGCTCAGGAAGTGGCTCTGGCCAACGGCGAAATCAACTTCCTGGAACTTGCCAATTCCCAGGCGGTTGCCAAATACTCCAATGATCCCAACTATACCGTAGTGCAGTATCCTGAAGGCCGCGTCAACTACCTGGCTGTCAACAAGTTCTGTCCTACTTTTGAAGATGAGAGAGTCGTAGAAGCTGTATTCGCCGCCCTGAATCAGGAAGAAATCATTGCCGGCGCCTACGGGGAAGGCATGGCCGTTCCTGCCAATACCATCCTTTCCAATGCAACCACCTACTATGACAGCACGGTGGAAGGATATACCCAGGATGTGGAGAAAGCAAAACAGCTGGTGGCAGAAGCCGGTCTGGAAGGGAAAACCATGACTCTGTACTTCAATTCCGAGCGTGTATATATGAAGGAAACCGCTCAGATCATCCAGCAGCAGTTAAAGGCTGTGGGCATCACCCTGGATGTGATTCCGCTTGAATCCGCAGGATTCTTCGAAAAAGTATTCGGTACCGACAGCGATTATGAATTCTATCTGAACGGCTATGGCGCCAACGGAGATCCGGATGATATCGTATATGGCATGTACAACGGCATCTGGGGCGTAAACCTGAAAATTTCCGATGAACTGGCAGCCAAATGGGCAGAAGCCCGTTCCGTCTTCACAGACGAAGAGCGTTCCGCCATCTATAAGGAAATTCAGGAAATGACCCGCGATGAGATGACATGCTACCCCATTGCATATCCCAACTATGTATTTGTCACCACCTCCAATATCAAGGGTACCGATGCCATCAAGAGAACTCCTGTCTTTGAAGATTACACCAAACTCTATATGGAATAAACTTCACGGAATCCCGCATGCCGCCTTCTTGCCCAAAGAGGGCGGCATTTTTTCACAAAAACCATTTCTGATCTGACATACAGAAAGGAACAGAATTATGAAACAGTTTATTCTGAAACGTTTTTTCCAGATGGTCCTTGTCTGGTTTCTGGTTTCGGTGTTTTCTTTCTCCATCATATATTTTGCCCCCGGTGATCCTCTCTATATCTACATGACACCGGGTGCCACAGGACATAAAATGACCGATGAGGAGCTGGACCGCATGAGGGAATCCCTTGGACTCAACGGCACTGCCTCAGAGCAGTATATCCGCTGGGCAGAGAGGCTCCTCCACGGAAACCTGGGAATCTCCGTACAGACCAAGGAACCGGTGCTCAGTGAAATCATGGAAAAACTTCCCTGCACCGCAGGACTCATGGGGACCTCCCTCCTTCTGTCCCTGCTGGTGGCCATTCCCCTGGGACTTATTGCCGGTACGCACAAAAACAGTCTGATCGACAATCTCATCAGCGCCGTCACCTATGTGGGGGTCTCCATCCCCGCCTTCTGGCTGGGGATCATGCTGATCATTATCTTTTCCATGCAGCTGAAGCTGCTGCCCAGTTCCGGAATGCGCACCATCGGGGTCACATCCGCCTGGGATGTGATCCGCCACGGCATCCTTCCGGCCGTTGTTCTCAGCATGAACAATATGGCCGTGTTTGTCCGGTATATCCGTTCCAACACCATTGCTCAGATGGAGGAAGACTATGTGCTGACCGCAGTCTCCAAGGGACTTTCCGGGCGCAGCATCATGTTCGGACAGGTTCTTAAAAACTGCCTTCTGCCCATTATCACTTCCGTCGGTTCCCGTCTGGGCACCCTTGTGACCGGCTCCTTCATTGTGGAATCCGTATTCAACTGGCCGGGCCTGGGAACTCTGGGGATGAGCTCCATCAATAACCGGGACTATCCCATGGTCATGGGGATCACCATGTTCTCCTGTACCCTGCTTCTGCTGGGCAATTTTCTGGCGGATATCCTTTACGGCTTCGCGGATCCGCGCATCAAACTGGGAAAGGAGTAACGGAAATGGCAAAATTACTGTCCCCTCTAAATAAAGCTGCCCTCCGGGCAGAAGATTTCTCCAGGGCAGAAAGAGAAAACACCGCTGCTGAGGCCAGTTACGAGCGGAGTCTGCTCTTTCATATCCGCTCAGCTCTGAAGGCCAACCGTCTGGCCCTGTTCTGCCTTGTGATTCTGATGCTGATCATCCTGGCTTCCGTGTTTGCCTTTCTTTCTCCTTACGATCCTGACTATATGGATGTGATGAACAAAATGGCGCCTCCCGGTGCAGAGCACTGGTTCGGAACCGATGAACTGGGACGTGACTCCTTTACCCGCGCCCTTTACGGCGGACGGGTCTCTCTTCTGGTGGGTTTTTCCGCCATGTGCGTTTCCGTCATCATAGGCACAGCTCTGGGATCTGTCAGCGGATACATCGGAGGCCGTCTGGACGCGGTTCTGATGCGGATTGTTGACATGTTCCAGTCGGTTCCAAGCCTGCTTCTGATCATTGTTTTCTTTTCCTTTGTTCCCAGCAACATGGCCACGCTGGTGGTCATGCTGGCATTGTTTTCCTGGCCCGGTGTGGCCCGGATCGTCCGTGCCCAGACTCTGACCCTGAAAGAACGGGATTTTGTCATCGCCGCCAAAACCCTGGGAGTCAGCCATCCGAAAATCATTCTGCGTCATATCATACCCAATATGACCACTCAGATCATTGTAGCCGCCTCTCTCAGTGTGGCGGGAGCGATTCTGGACGAATCCTCCCTGAGCTTTCTGGGATACGGTGTGGCCCTTCCCAAGTCGTCATGGGGATCCATGCTCCAGAATGCCCAGCAGTATATTCTGTATGATCCGCTTCTGGCTGTGATTCCCGGAGTCTTTATTCTGCTCACGGTCCTGTGCCTGAACATCCTGGGGGATGTGCTTCAGCATGCACTGGATCCCCGGCTTCAGAAATAGGAGGTGTATGGTATGAATCATTTGTTGGAAGTCAGAGACCTGCAGGTCTCCTATCACAGCTATGCCGGAGAAGTCCATTCAGTCCGCGGAGTCCATTTCACCGTGGATGAAGGGGAATCTGTAGCCATTGTCGGAGAATCCGGCTGCGGAAAATCAGTAACGGCCAAATCCATCATGGGGCTCATACAGACTCCTCCCGGAGAAATCAAAGAAGGCAGCCGGATTCTTTTTGAAGGAAAGAATCTTCTGGAAATGACCAGAAAGGAATGGGAAAATTACCGGGGAACCGGCTGCTCCATTGTCTTTCAGGACGCTCTGGCAGCTCTGAATCCGACGCTCACCATCGGACGCCAGATCGCGGAAAAGATCATGTCCCACGGCGGCACCAGAGCTGATGCCTACAGGGAAGCCGGACATCTTCTGGAACTGGTTGGGATTCCCGAGCCTGAAAAACGGCTCAGACAGTACCCCCACGAATTTTCCGGCGGCATGCGCCAGAGGGTCATGATTGCCATTGCCCTGGCCTGCCGTCCGAAGCTGCTGATTGCTGACGAGCCCACCACAGCCCTGGATGTAACCATCCAGGCAGATATTCTGGATCTCCTGAAAAGCCTTCAGGAACAGTATAAAATGGCGGTGATTCTTATCACCCATGATCTGGGAATCGTGGCCAAAATATCAGAAAAGATCGTTGTCATGTATGCCGGGAAAGTGGTGGAAACAGGAAGCAGCCGCGATATTTTTTACCATTCCAGACACCCCTACACCAGCGCTCTTCTGCGGGCCGTGCCCCGCCTGGACCTGGACGGAGAACAGGAACTGGAATCGATTGAGGGAACCACTCCCGATATGCTGGCTCCGCCTCAGGGATGTGCCTTTGCTCCCCGGTGCAGGCACTGCATGAAAATCTGCCGGAAACAGGAACCGCCGCTGTTTGAATTTGAGGAGAACCATACGGCCCAGTGCTGGCTTTATTATTCTCCCGGAGCTGAAGAATAGGAGGCCGCAGACATGAATGAGAACGAAACCATCCTGGAAGTCAGGCATCTGAAAAAATATTTCAAAACCGGAAAGAAGGTCCTGAAGGCAGTAGATGACGTCTCTTTTTCCATCCGGAAAGGAGAAACTCTCGGAGTCGTGGGAGAATCCGGCTGCGGAAAGACCACATGCGGACGCACCTGCATCGGAATCTACGACCGCACAGACGGGGAAGTCCTGTATAAGGGGAAAAATGTCCACCAGCTGAAGGGAAAAGAGAAAAAAGACTTCACAAAAGAAGTCCAGATCATCTTCCAGGATCCTTATTCTTCCCTGGATCCCAAAATGAAGGTGGGCGATATCATTGCTGAGGGGCTCAGGGCCCACAGACTCTGCTCCAGCCGGGAAGAAGAACAGAAGAAGGTGCGGGAACTGCTGGAAACTGTCGGTCTTAACGTGGAGCATGCCACCAGATATGTCCATGAATTTTCCGGCGGCCAGCGCCAGAGAATCGGCATTGCAAGGGCTCTGGCCGTGGAGCCGGAACTTATCGTCTGTGACGAGCCCATCTCTGCTCTGGACGTATCCATTCAGGCCCAGATTGTCAACCTGCTGATCCGGCTTCAGAAGGAAAAAGGGCTCACCTACATGTTCATTGCCCACGATCTTTCCATGGTAAGGCATATTTCCGACCGGGTATGCGTCATGTATCTGGGCACTGTTGCGGAAATTACGGACTCCGCATCCCTGTACAGCCGTCCCATGCATCCTTATACTCAGGCCCTGCTGTCCGCCATTCCGGTGCCTGATCCTGTCTATGAAGAAAGCAATGAAAGAATCCGCCTGAACGGTGAACTGCCCAACCCTCTGAATCCGCCGTCCGGCTGCCGGTTCCAGAACCGGTGCCGTTACGCATCTGAACGATGCAGAAAAGAGCGGCCGGAACTCAGGGAAGTGGAGCCGGGACATTTTACCGCCTGTCACATGGACGGACCGTTCCTGCTGAAAAAGGCAGTGCCTGCCCATGCTGACGCAGGAAACAGCCTGCAGTGAAGTTAAAATGCTTTCATGACAAAACGGGGAGCCTCTCCGGCTCCCCGCTCTCTCACCCAGGGGGCGGCCCCTGCATCCCGCAGGACCTGCCCCTTTTTCTGTTTCTTTTATCCCCGTTTTCTCATTCTTTTATGTTCCGATATCCCATCTCTCCGGGCATGTCCCCGTCCGTGTCTCCGCTTGTGTCCCGGCCCTCTGTCCGGTCTGCCTGCACGCTACTCCCGCTCTCTGCCGGTCTTCATGTGAAATTTGTTTCCTTCCGTGTTCTTCTTGTCATAGGACATGCTGATTCCTGTAATTCCAAGAAGAATGATCACCGTACCGGCCGCCTGAATGGGGCGGAATTCCTCATGCAGAAGAAAGACACCGGAAAGGATCGCCACCACAGTACTCAGGGTACAGGTGGATGCATACACTGCAAACGGCAGATTGGCGGATGCGTATGTCATGCAGAGAAACGCTGCCACGCAGGATCCCACTCCCATATAAAGCACCGCTATGGCAAAATCCCGGCAGAAAAGCCCGTCAAAATAGGACCCGAGAACCCCCGCTGCCGCGCTTTTTCCTATGGAAAGAACTGTAAAAAGAAGCGCACCCATGCCTGTGGTAATATAGATGATCTCAAAAGAAGAAAAGACTGCCGATGCACGCCGTACCAGCACCCGGTTGACCGCCACTGCTATGTTGGTTCCTATGATCAGTGCCAGCCCGATGGCCGTCATGCCTGTCGTTCTGGGATCCACCAGATTTGCCACCAGAACCCCCGCCACGCAGACCAGCACAAACATCAGCTGGCGTCTGGTGGGATATTCTTTATTGATCAGGGCCGAAAACACCAGCATGACAATGGGAAGCATGCTGTTGTACATGGCAATCTGAGATGTGGGAGCATAGGATGTGGATGTGGTCTCCAGGATCTGGCTGATGGCCGGATTAAAAAGTCCGCAGAGGAAAATAAGACCCACAAATCCCTTTCTGTAATTGACCTTTTTGATTCCGAGCAGCAGGATTCCCGTCATCACCAGGAACCCAAGGGTAAACCGGAACGAAAGAAACTTGACGGTGTCCTGGTCCACCACAGCCATTCCCATTTTGATAAAAAAATAGGCAAGGCCGAAAAGAAGCTGTGCAGCAATGTTGGCAAGAAGAGGCAGATATTTTTTCATGATGGTTATCTCCTGTAAATTCAGTCCCGCGGTTATTATATCATGTCCTCCGGACATGCTATCCTCATTTTGCGCCCGGTCTTCTGCGGTGAACGCAGAATCCGGCATGCGCAGGTATAATAACCGCTCCGCGGTTATTATATCATGTCCTCCGGACATGCTATCCTCATTTTGCGCCCGGCCTTCTGCGGTGAACGCAGAATCCGGCATGCGCAGGTAT
>OGGQ01000968.1_pt1 | contig 39934 bp, 42 predicted proteins | sample 1571191 | NCBI WGS metagenome assembly OGGQ01 (sample SAMEA2582061, study PRJEB24529) | metagenome | biome: Human gut stool | place: China | collected 2011
AGAGATTTTAAAAGTGCATTGTTAAAAAGCTGTGGCGCTTTTGATATGGATATGAAGGTGGCGTGGAGCTATCCGCTGAAGTGTTTTTCCAGACATTTGAAACTCGAATATACATCATTATTTACAATATGTAAAAAATCAATTATTTGCAAAAACGTCCTTAGCATTAGATAGTCGATTTTATGCTTGAAAGTATTAAGAGGCATCTTTTTAAGAAAGGTGTCGGATACATGGTAAACATAGACAATTTTCAAGACGAAAAATCGGCGATTAACACTATTGAAAAAAATGCAGACCAGCGTTACAATCCTACCTCCTCTGAGGAGGATAATAAGAGGATAGATTTTTTGGAAGCCATATGCGAAATGCTGGTAAACTATAAGAATTTGGAGGAACGCAAGCATGAGTAGAGAGAAAGCATATGCCTATTTAAGGGTATCGACCCTCCAGCAGGTAGACGGAAACTCATTAGAAGGGCAGGAAGCAGAAATAAGGAGATACTGCGAATATCAGAATATTGACATCATTGGGGTTTATACCGATGGTGGAAAATCAGGGAAGTCAATCGCTGGCAGGCCAGAGTTTCAGAGGATGCTGAGGGATGTGGAAGAAAAGCGGGAAGTTCGATATATCGTTGCATGGAAGATGTCACGATTTGGAAGGAATGCCTGCGACAGCTTAAATGCGTTGAAACTGCTCCAGAAAAACAATGTGAATTTGATTACGGTGGAGGATCATATAGATACCTCTAACCAAATGGGGAGGCTGTTCTTTACTTTGATGTCTGCATTGGCAGAAATGGAAAGAGAGAATATCAGGGAGCAGACAGCTAATGGAAAAAAATATAATGCACTTGCCGGAAACTGGAATGGTGGACAGGCTCCATATGGATATACTTTGGAAAATGGCCGTTTAGTCATCAATGAAGAGGAAGCAGACATCGTCAGAAAAATATATGCGTGGTTTATGGAGAGTGAGGATGCTGGGTATTCTACCGTGACAGCAAAATTAAATGAGGCTGGCATAAAGCCCAGACAAAAACTTAGGCTGGACAGAAAGACTATGGAAAGGTCAGGGACGGATGAAAAGATATATCTGCCTGTTATGGATGATTGGTACACCACCAGTGTCAAAAAGATTTTGGATAGCCCTGTTTACTGCGGCAAGCTGAGATACGGCTATTATAAGATAAAAGATACTGCGGATGGCAAGACCAAAAGAGAGTATTCAGATAATCCGACCATTGTAGACGGAAAGCATGAGGCAATTATTTCAGAGGAGCTTTGGAATAAGGTGCAGGAAAAGCGTGCAAAGGTAAAGAAGCCCAAGGGAAGGACTGATAGCACTCTGGAAACTGTCAATAATGTATTTAATCGTATAGCAAAATGTCCGCAGTGCGGAGGCAATATGGTTTCTGCTTCAAGCAGTTATAAAACAGTTGGAGGGAAGCAAAGAATTTATTATCAATATATCTGTGGGTATTGGAACAATCATAAAAAGGGGAAATGCAGTAAGAATCCGATTAAGGCAGAGTTCTTGGAGGGAACAGTTGTTGACGCAATTTTGGAATATGTAAAAAGACCTAATATCGTGCAGGAGATTGCACAGTACATGGATAGGGAAATGGATACAACGAAACTGGACTCTGAGATTGCAGAGATTGAGTCGAAGCTGAAGGATCTGGATAAAGCCGAGAATAAGCAGTATGAGATTTTAAGCAATATCGGTATAAAATATAATAATATACGTCCAGAGAAAATAGAAGAAAATCTTGATAAAATCAATACTCAAAGAGAAGAGATGCTGGCACAGCTAGAAAATAAGCAGACTCAGGTTGAAGCGGTAAAGCTGAACAAAATGGATTTTGAAATGATAAAAGAACTGCTTGTAAAATTTAATGATGTTTACTGGGCGGCTTCCAAGGAACTCAGGAAAAGATTGGTTCAGAGCCTTGTCAAGGAAGTTAAACTCGGCTATGATGAAAATGGTAAGGTAATTCCAGTATCAATGACGCTGAACTTCACAGGAGAGCAGATAGAGTTGATGAAAGAGAATAAGGAGATTTTTGGGTTAAAGGATAGTAGTTCCGAAGCAATTGTCCTTCTGTCAAAGACAGCCCGGCAGCAGGCCGGGACGAAGGGGCCTGCCATATCCGGAGTATGAAGCATCATGGATTTACAGTATCGTACAGGTCTGTGACAGACCTTATACAGAAAAGGCAGAGAGCAGTTTCATATGCTCTCTGCCTTTCCGGCGTTCAGGGCCCTGAAGAACGGCCTGTTCAGGACTGTGATTCCCGGAGGATCGCAAGGTAGCGCTCCGAGGCCCTGGAAAAGACCTGATATTTTTTCCATACGATATACATCCCGGCTTTCAGTTCCGGCTCAAGAGGACGGAAGCAGAGGCTGTCAGAGCCGGAGACATTGATGATTTTATCGAGACAGAGAGCGCAGCCGAGCCCGTCCTCCACCATCAGAGAACCATTGAAAACGAGACTGTAAGTTCCGGAAATGTGTAAAGTATCCGCGTATTTTCCGAACCAGTCTTTCAGTGCCGAGCTGTTCCGAATCTGTCTGGACACAATCAGCGGACAGCCGGCCAGGTCTTCCGGCCGGACAGTTTCTTTTCCGGACAGCGGACTGTCCTTTCGCATGAGGACACCCCAGGTGTCTTCCCATGGAAGGCGGATGGAATTGTACTGGTCCGGGTCCATGGGATCAAAAAGAAGTCCGAAATCAATAAGGCCCTTATCAAGCTGTTCGGATACATCTGTACGGTCGCCGCTGGAAATATGAAAGTGAATGTCGGGGTATCTGTCACGGAGTTTTTTTGCAGCTCTTGTGAGATAATGTACGCCGTTGGTCTCTCCGGCACCGATATAAATATCCCCTGAAATCATGTCATCCCACTGGGAAACCTCTTTTTCCGTTTTCTGTACCAGTTCCAGGATTTCTTCTGCCCGTTTTCGCAGAAGCATTCCCTCGGGAGTCAGGGTGACATTGTGACTGCCGCGGACAAAGAGCTGCTGACCGAGCTCTTCCTCCAGATCACGGATCTGACGGGAAAGGGTCGGCTGCGTAATATGCAGAGCCGCAGCGGCGCCGGTGATGTTTGATTCTCTTGCAACCGCAAGAAAATACCGTAAAACGCGAAGTTCCAAAGGTCATCCTCCTTTTCGTATCCGGATCCATTATATCAGGAATGAGAAATGCTTTCAAGGCATGACATGAAATATAGAAAGAGTATTAGCTATTTCATATACAGACAGATATAATGTAAGTGAAATGGAGGAATGTACAATGCAGCTGGAGGAATTCCTGGAAGAAATGAATGCGGGGAATACGGTTGAGGCCGGAAGCGAAGCGCATCAGTGTATGTGCGAACTTTCGCAGGAGGCCCTGCGCATCACGGCGGAACTGAACGGTTCCTATCACACACCGCAGGAGATAGCAAAACTCATGTCCGAACTGACCGGAAGCCCGGTGGAGGCGGATTTTTCCATGTTTCCGCCGTTTTATACCGACTGCGGGAAAAATCTGCATATCGGGAAAAACGTATTTATTAATTCCGGATGCCGGTTTCAGGATCAGGGCGGTATCACTATTGGAGACGGTTCGCTGATCGGACACAATACGGTACTGGCCACTCTGAATCATGATATGGACCCGGCCCGCCGGGGAGATCTGCATCCGGCCCCCATCAGAATCGGAAAGAATGTATGGATCGGTGCAAACGTCACCGTCTGTCCTGGTGTGACCATCGGGGACGGAGCCATTGTGGCTGCCGGTGCAGCAGTGACCAGGGATGTACCGCCCAACACTGTTGTGGGAGGAATACCGGCCAGAAAAATAAAGGAGGTAATCGGTGTTGATGAAAACAGCGGAACTGACACTTACGCAGGAATGGGATAAGACATTTCCGAAAAGTGAACATGTGGAGCACAGAAAAGTCACCTTTGTCAACCGTTATGGAATAACCCTGGCGGCTGATCTGTATACTCCTGAAAATGCAGAGGGAAAACTGGCAGCCCTTGCTGTCTGCGGACCATTCGGAGCCGTGAAGGAACAGTGTTCGGGACTGTATGCCCAGACCATGGCGGAACGCGGATTCCTGACCATGGCTTTTGATCCTTCCTATACCGGGGAAAGCGGAGGAGAACCCCGCTTCATGGCATCCCCTGATATCAACACAGAGGATTTTCAGGCAGCGGTGGATTTTCTGTCCGTGCAGGACAATGCAGATCCGGACAGAATCGGCATCATCGGCATCTGCGGATGGGGCGGCATGGCACTTAACGCGGCTGCACTGGATACACGGATCAGGGCGACGGTCTCTTCCACCATGTATGATATGACCCGTGTGGCAGCCAGAGGATATTTTGATGGAGCTGACAGCCCTGAGGCACGTCATGAAACCAGAAGAGCCATGAACGCAGCCCGTACCGAGGAATACCGAAAGGGAGAATATTCCCGCGCAGGCGGCTGCCTTCCCTATCCGGCTCCGGAGGATGCGCCGTTTTTTGTAAAGGATTACAGTGCTTATTACAAGACGGAACGCGGATATCATTCACGTTCCCTGAATTCCAATGAAGGATGGAACACCATCGGGACCATGTCCTTTATGAATCAGCCTATTCTGCAGTACAGCAGCGAGATCCGCAGTGCTGTTCTGGTCATCCACGGTGAGAAGGCACATTCCTGTTATTTTTCCAGAGATGCCTATGCCGATATGATCAAGAACAATCCCTGTACGGATAATAAAGAGCTGCTTCTGATTCCGGATGCAGTCCATACGGATCTCTATGACGGCGGCGGAAAGAATGCGATCCCTTTCGATAAAATAGAAGAGTTTTTCCGGAAATATTTACAGGAACGGAGGAAAGAAACATGGCAGTGAAACAGACGGCAGGCCGTGAGGCCCTGGGGGAATTTGCCCCTAAATTTGCAGAATTAAATGATGATGTGTTATTCGGAGAAGTCTGGAGCCGTGAGGAACAGCTTTCCCTGAGAGACCGTTCGCTGGTAACGGTGACGGCGCTGATGTCCCAGGGACTGGTGGATTCTTCTTTCAGGTATCATCTGATGAGTGCGAAAAACAACGGAATCACCAGAGAAGAGATTGCGGAAATCCTGACTCATGCGGCATTTTATGCCGGATGGCCCAAAGCATGGGCCGCTTTCCGCATGGCCAGGGAAGTCTGGACGGAATCCGATGCGCAGGACAGAAAGAGCCGCCATCAGAAGGAAATGGTATTTCCCATCGGTGAACCCAATGACGGCTTTGCACAGTATTTCATCGGACAGAGTTATCTGTATCCGCTTTCTTCCGGTCAGGTAAGCATCTGCAACGTCACCTTCGAACCCGGATGCCGGAACAACTGGCATATTCATCATGCCGCGAAAGGCGGCGGACAGATCCTGATCTGTGTGGCAGGAGAGGGACGTTATCAGGAAGAGGGCAGGGAAGTGCGGAAACTCCATCCCGGGGATGTGGTAAATATTCCTGCCGGGGTGAAGCACTGGCATGGTGCGGCTCCTGACAGCTGGTTTTCTCATCTGGCTGTGGAGGTTCCCGGAGAGCAGTGCAGAAATGAATGGTGTGAACCGGTGGATGAGACCGTATACGGAGCCTTGAAATAGACGGGGAGGAAGCAGATGAACATACTTGTGCTTAACGGCAGCCCGCATCCTGACGGCAGTACCATGGATATGGTAAAGGGACTGGAAACAGGAGCCAGAGAAGCAGGGCATACCGTACAGATTGAACACGTTGCCCATATGAATATTCAGGGCTGCATGGGATGCGACTGCTGCCGGAAAAAAGAAAAGGGAGTCTGTGTCCGGAAAGACGACATGCAGAAGATCTATCCGGAAATTCTGAATGCGGATATGGTGGTGTTCGCCTCACCCATTTACTATTTCACCATGTCTGCCCAGCTGCAGAGTGTACTTCACAGAACATATGCCATTGATATTCCCGAGCACGTGAAAAAAACAGCACTGATCTTAAGTTCCGGAAGTCCGTATGTGTACGGCCCTGCCATAGCACAGTATTACCAGTCTGTGGTAGAGTACTGGAATGTGGAGAACGCAGGGATCTTTACAGCCAACGGAAAGGCAAATCACTCCCGGGAAAAGTGGGAGGAGCTGTACCGGTTTGGAAAATCTTTATAAGAAAGAGGAGATAATGATGAAAAAAAAGGTTCTGATTCTGGCGTCCAGTTTCCGGAGCGGTTCCAATTCGGATGCGCTGGCAGAAGCATTTGCCGGAGGTGCACGGGAGTCTGGACATGAAGTGGAGAAGATCTGCCTTGCGGGGAAAGACATTCATTTCTGCCGGGGCTGCCTTGCATGCCAGAAAACAGGACGCTGTGTGATTCATGACGATGCGGATATCATTGTACAGGAAAAAATGCTCCATGCCGATGTTCTGGTGTTTGCCACACCCATTTATTACTATGAAATGTGCGGACAGATGAAAACATTGCTGGACCGGTCCAATCCGCTGTATTCTTCCGACTATGCGTTCCGGGATATCTATCTGATTGCCGCAGCTGCAGAAGACGGGGATTTTGTCTGGGAAAAAGCCGCGGAAGGCCTGAAAGGCTGGATCGACTGCTTTTCCAGGGCACATCTGTCCGGCGTGATTTTCGGCGGCGGAGTGACGGAGCCGGACATGGTACAGAAAACACCTGCCATGGCCAGAGCGTATGAAGCCGGAAAAGCCCTGGCCTGAAGGAAACGGAAAACGCCCGGGAAATTTTTCTGAAGGAAAAGAACACGGACAGGAAAGAAGACAGAAATGTCATAGGGGGGGCGGCAGCATGAAAATACGGAGCACGGTCCTGATTTTCATATGCCTTCTTCTGGCTTTTGCCACCTGCGGCTGTGCTGCGGCTTCGGAAAACGACAGCAGAACGGAAACGCTTCGGTCTGTGCCGCGGGAACCGTTGCAGAAAAGGGAAGCGGTTCCTGAATCCGAAAAAGGGCAGGCAGCCGCATCGGATCCGGAAGAGACGCAGAATCAGGAAACGGAGACGGAGGAAGAAAATATGCTGATCATTCAGATCGGAGACAGACAGCTGACGGCAGTACTTGAAAACAACAGGTCTGCAGAGGCGCTGAAAGCCCTGCTGGCAGACGGTCCGGTTACAGTCAAGGTGGAAAACTACGGCGGATTCGAAAAAGTCGGACGGCTTCCGGAGACTCTGCCCGGTGAGGATTCGCAGATCACCGCACAACCCGGAGATATTATGCTGTATCAGAGAAATTCCATTGTGTTTTTTTACGGCTCCAATTCATGGGCCTATACAAGACTGGGAACCATCTGTGAAAACGATACTTCGGATTTAAGAGAGATTCTCGCAGGAGAGGCTGACACGGTCACACTTTTTACAGAACAGCCGGTGCAGGATGAAACCGCAGAATGATAAAACACCGTTTTACAGAATCTGCAGGCACAGGTCCGTTATGATAACGGGTCTGTGCCTGTTTTCGGTTTCAGGAAAGAGGGGCCTCCGGCTTCTCCTGAGATTTCATGCCGGAATCCTGTCACACTGCATGCCTGCTGCATAACTCCGGTCTGTCATGGGAATGCTACCCTGTGAGGAGGTGCTGCAGTGAGAATACCTGAACACATCGGTGTGATACCGGACGGAAACAGAAGATGGGCGGTCATGCATGGAATGGAGAAAAAGGACGGATATGACAGCGGGCTGGATCCGGGGCTGGCACTTTTCAGAAGATGCAGAGAGCTGGGAGTAAAAGAACTGACCTATTATGGTTTTACCGCTGACAATACCAAGAGACCAAGGGAGCAGAGACTGGCATTTACGAAAGCCTGTGTGGATGCGGTGAAACTTCTGTCCCGAGAAGATGCCCGGCTGCTGGTTCTGGGAAATACCGGATCCGATATGTTTCCGAAAGAGCTGCTTCCCTATACGGAAAGACATGTTTTTGGGAAGGGCGGCATAAAAATAAATTTTCTCATTAATTACAGCTGGGAATGGGATCTGGGGTATGGGAAAAAGAACGGAATGACGCTGCAGTCCAGAGACGTATCCAGGGTGGATCTTCTGATCCGGTGGGGAGGAAGAAAGCGGCTTTCCGGCTTTCTTCCCGTGCAGTGCGCCTATTCGGATTTTTATTTTATTGATGATTACTGGCCGGATTTTTCCCTGAGCCATATAGACGATGCCATAAAATGGTACAGCAGACAGGATATTACGCTGGGCGGGTGACGGATCCGCAAAATCAGGTATAATCTGTTCCGCGCTGATGCATACTCTGAACAAAGGACGGAAAGGAGTGCATTGTATGGAAAATCAGACCATAGCCCTATTGCGTGAATGCGATGCAGGCTGTAAAATGGCAGCAGAAAGCATGAATCAGGTACAGAAATCCGTGGACGATCCCAGGCTGGGCGCACTGATTGCGGATTACAGGGGGAAACATGAAAAACTGAGGGAAAGGATCTCTTCCCTGCTGAAAGCAGCCGGAGGCGGGGAAAAGGAGCCGCCGGTGATGGCTTCTGCGTTTTCCTGGGCCAGTACGGAAATGAAGCTGCTTTTTCATGAAGACGGAAAGCAGATTGCAAAAATCATGATGGACGGCTGCAACATGGGCATACAGTCTGTCAGCGGTTATATCAATCAGTATTCCGGAGCTTCTCCGGACAGCCTTACAGCAGCCAGGGACCTGGTAAGAACGGAAGAGGAGTTCATGAAGGAACTGAAAAAATTTCTGTGAACAGAGCCTTTTCTGATCTGTCCGGCATCAGCCGGGCAGATCAGAAAAAGAAGCCATAAGAAAGAACAGAAGCCTGCTGCAGAGAATCACATAAAACGAAACAGAAACAGGGAGAAAAAGCATGGAAAAAGGACTGGAACTGAGCATCATCGGATATGTACATACAGGGTTTCCCGCCAAATTCGGAATTCCGAGACAGAGCGGGCTGATCGAGGAACTGAAGGGAACCATCGTCATGGAACCGGAATACCGGAATCCCGACGCTTTCAGGGGCCTGGAAGCGTATTCCCATATCTGGCTGATCTGGGAATTTTCAGAGAATGTCAGGGCCGGGTGGTCACCCACCGTGCGGCCGCCAAGGCTGGGCGGAAACAGGAGAATGGGGGTTTTTGCCACCAGATCTCCTTTTCGCCCCAATCCTCTGGGACTCTCCTGCGTAAAGCTGGAAAAGGTGGAATGGGACACGCCCCAGGGACCGGTGCTTCACATAGCAGGAGCCGATCTGATGGACGGGACCCCGGTTTTTGACATCAAGCCGTATCTGGCTTTTGCAGACAGCCATCCGCAGGCCGCAGGCGGATTTACTGACCATACCAGAAATTATGCGCTGAATGTGGAGGCACCGGAAGCGCTTATGAAACAGCTTCCGGAGGAAACCCGCAGGGCGCTGGTCAAAGTCCTGTCTCAGGATCCCAGACCGTCCTACCAGAATGATCCGCAGAGGATTTACGGGATGGAATTCTGCGGCTTTGAAGTGAAGTTTTCCGTGGACGGCGGCACACTGTTTCTGCGGGAAGTGACAGAAAAGGAAAAAAAGGAATTGTACGGAAATAAAAACTTGCAGAGCAGATAGAGGTATGTTATGTTTTTAACGAACACATGATTTTATCTGCCGCGGCAATGGAACCGCAGGCAGTTTCTGATACTCCGGGATATGACGGAGCGTTGAAGGGCAGCAAAAGGGTATCAGCAGGGGAAAGGAGATACTCATATGAGAGGTGTGGAAACCAGAATCCAGGAAATCCGCCACAGGATTTTCCGTGAAGTGGCCCGTATGGCATATCATACAGAATGGCCGGTGGACAAACGTATTGAAGAGCTGCCCTACAAAATCATTCCGGGCGAAGTGGGAAATTTCCGGAATGACGTGTTTCTGGAAAGGGCCATTGTAGGCGAACGCCTTCGTCTTGCCATGGGACTTCCCTACAGAAGTGCCGCGGAGCCGGCACCGGTGTCCGATAATATTGAGGCTGCGGACAGAGCGGAAACATATTATACGCCGCCGCTGATCAATGTGATCAAATTTGCCTGCAATGCCTGTGATGAAAAACGGGTCTTTGTCACGGACGGATGCCAGGGATGTCTGGCGCATCCCTGCGTGGAAGTATGCCCCAAAGACGCCATTCATCTGGAGAGAACCAACGGAAAATCCCATATTGATCCGGAGAAGTGCATAAAATGCGGGCGCTGTGCCGATGTATGTGCCTATCATGCCATTATCATTCAGGAGAGGCCATGCGCCGCGGCCTGCGGAATGGATGCCATTCATTCAGATGCCAACGGCAAGGCGGACATTGATTATGACAAGTGCGTATCCTGCGGAATGTGTCTGGTGAACTGTCCGTTCGGTGCCATTGCCGACAAGTCTCAGATCTTTCAGGTGATCCGTGCCATTCAGTCCGGCGAAAGGGTTTATGCTGCAGTTGCACCGGCTTTTGTGGGCCAGTTCGGCCCCAAAGTGACGCCGGGAAAACTCCGTGCGGCCATGAAGCAGCTGGGCTTTGCCGATGTGTTTGAGGTGGCCATCGGAGCCGATCTCTGCGCGGCTCAGGAAGCGGCGGACTTTGTGGAAGAAGTTCCGGAGAAACTGCCGTTTATGGCCACGTCCTGCTGTCCGGCCTGGTCCATGATGGCAAAAAAACTGTTCCCGGACTATGCAAAATGCATTTCCATGGCCCTGACTCCCATGACGCTGACCGCAAGACTGATCAAGAGCCAGCATGAAAAGGCGAAAGTGGTGTTTATCGGCCCCTGTGCCGCGAAGAAACTGGAAGCCATGAGAGATGACATCAGAAGCGATGTGGATTTCGTCCTGACCTTTGAGGAAATGGCCGGAATTTTTGACGCGAAGCATGTGGATCTTACAGCCATCGAAGAAGATCCGGAAGGTGTCAACGACGCTTCCACTGACGGAAGAAACTTTGCCGTGGCCGGAGGAGTTGCCAGATCCGTGGTCAATGTCATCAGGGAACAGTATCCTGACCGGGAAATCAAGGTGGCCAATGCGGAAGGCCTGAAGGAATGCAGAAAACTGCTGACCCTTGCGAAGGCAGGGAAGTATAACGGATATCTGCTGGAAGGCATGGCCTGCCCGGGCGGATGTGTGGCCGGCGCCGGCACCATGCAGCCCATCAAGAAATCCCAGGCTGCGGTCAATCTCTATGCCTCTCAGGCAAATCACAAGGTTTCAAGTGAGACAGAATATGTCAAGGAACTGAATAAACTGGTGGAATAGCAGAAAGAACAAAGAAACGGGAGTCTCTTCAGAGACTCCCGTTTTGCTGTGTCCGGGTGTCAGACCTCATCTGCCAGGGAGTCAAGAGAGCCGAAGCTGTACCCCATTTCTTCCCAGCGGGTCAGCAGTTCATCCAGGATTTCCGCGTTGGTGGACGAGGTGCTGTGAAGCAGGACGATGGCGCCGGGGTGGATGCGGCCGAGAAGCTTCTGGAAGGCTTCTTCATGGGTGGGCTGCTTATCCTGATACCAGTCCACATAGGCGAGACTCCAGAAAAAAGTCTGATAGCCCAGATCCTTTGCCATCTGCAGATTGGAAATGCTGTATTTTCCCTGAGGCGGCCGGTAATATTTCGGCATGGTTTCGCCTGTGACTTCCAGGAACAGATCCTCCAGGTCGGTCAGTTCTTTCCGGAAAGCCTCTTCCGTGGAAATTTTTGACATGTCCGGATGATGATAGGTATGATTCCCCACAATATGTCCCTCCGCCAGCATGCGCTTTACCAGTTCCGGGCTGGTTTCCAGATAGTTGCCCACAAGAAAGAAGGCTGCCGGGACATTGTGCTTTTTCAGGGCATCCAGAATGGCTTCCGTGTTTCCGTTTTCATATCCCGCGTCGAAAGTCAGATACAGAATTTTCTCATCCGTGTTTCCGGAATAGAAAGCATTGAATTCTGCCAGTTCATCTGCGGTAGCGTTGGCCACCGGCGGCTGCCCTTCCTGCTGAAAGCTGAGTCCCCAGTTCCCTTCGGAAGAGGCAGTGACGGCGGCATGATTCTGGATCCATGCGGCACCGGCATGGCCGCAGGCAAAGGACAGGGCAAAAAGTGTCAGCACAGCGGCGGTATTTTTCAGTTTCTTTCCAGACAATATGGACATAAGAATTTCCCGTTTTTGATATATATATACCGCAGAGCCCGGCAGAATTCCCGGGAAGAGACGGAGAAAAGAAAGGGCAGAGCGGATTTAAGCAAAATTTAATAAATACCGGCAGCTTCCATGTGATATACTGGGGACGGTTCTTTCAGTTTCAGAACAGCAGGTTCAGAAAAATCTGTCTGAAAAAGGTCCGGCCGGCAGCAGCACAGAGGACCGGGAAGAGCCTGAAATGGAGGATACAGAATGAGAATACGAATACGAAGGATCATGGTGCCGGTGTTCTTCTGCCTGGCAGTGGCGTGCCTGATTGAAATTCCGCTGTCTGAAACGACCATCTTCGGTGAAGCGGTCGTGCTCTGGGATACCTTGTTCCGCTCTGTGGCGGCGGTGCCGGTTCTGATTCTTTTTTACAGGGAAGATGCCGTTTTCCGGTCGAAGCCGGTCTGGAATCTGAAGACAGCATGTATAACGGCCGCAGGAGGGGCGGTTTCCGCACTGGTTCTTTCAGGACTTATGGAGGTGCTCCGGATTCCGGGTTATGATGCCGCTTCCGGCAGCCTTCTGGCAGGAGAAAGATGGCTGCAGATTGTGGTGCTTTTTGTGTCATCTCCTCTGCTGGAGGAGCTGTTTTTCCGGGGGGTTCTGTATCAGAGATTCAAGGAACTGGTGAGCCCGGCGGCGGCGGGAATCATAACGGCCGCTCTTTTCGGCGTTTTTCACTGGAACCCGGCTCAGGGCATTTATGCGTTCCTTATGGGACTTCTTCTGGCTTTTTCCATGGAAAAAACCCAGACCGTGAAGGCACCGGTCCTGTTTCACCTTGCGGCCAATGCCGCATCATTTCTGGCGGCTCTTTTTCTGTAATCCGGTAAACCTGCGGCAGCCGGGAAAAATTTGTAAGCAAAACGTAAAGATAACATAAGCAATTTTTAATGGTGGTTTGCTATAATTTCTCACAGACGGAAAATGGAAAGGCAGGAATGATTATGAAAAAAAGAAATATATTCCGGAAAGGCGCGGCGGTTCTCCTGGGTATCCTGAGTGCTCTGGCGTTTGGCGGAATGACCAGTTTTGCATATGACAGCGCATCTCTTTCCTCCTGCAGGGTGGAGAACAAAAACAGCATCGTTGTGACCGGTACGGCCACGGAAGGCGCTCTGGCAGAAGGAGAGACTGCGGATGACGGCTATTACTATCTCTTTGAACTTCATCCCTATGAGACAGGAATCGGAAGCCGTACGGATTACGTATCGTGGTGTGACAAAAGCGGGGAAATTTCCTTTACAGTTCCCTACAGCGGCGATCCGGCAGATTCCAGACTGTATTCCAGATTTGTGGTGGCGCTGAAAACCGGGGATACCTACCGGGAAATCAGCAATCCCATTTATGTGACCAATCCGGAAGCCATGGCGTCATATACGGAGCCGTTTCCCGAGGCACAGAGCAAAAAGGGACTGCTCATCGAACTTGACATGCTGGGAGATGCCATGAACCTGGGAGTCAAGCATACCACCATCAATATCCCTTATCATCATCTCTGGGGCGGCAATCTGGCATATGATTACAACGGGACCACATACTATTTCAATGAAGATCTGATCGCAAGCTACGACAAGATGATCAGTTCCTTTTCGGCCAAGGGAATTGTGGTGACAGCCATTCTTCTGAACGGATGGAATCCTGACAAGACAGAACTGGTGCACCCAGGAGTAACCCAGACGGCAGACGCTTATTATTACGGGTTCAATGTGGAGACGCCGGAAGGCTACGAGGCCACAAGAGCGCTGTTTTCCTTTATGGCAGAGCGGTACTCCGGAAGCAATTATGATTACGGACGCGTATCCAACTGGATCGTGGGCAACGAAATCAACAACAACAAAAACTGGAACTATGTAGGTCCCATGGACCTGGCATCCTATACAAAACTGTATGAGAAATGTTTCCGGGTGGCATATACGGCCATTAAGAGCCACAGCCAGAATGCGCGTGTATATTTTTCGACCGATTATGAATGGGTGAAGACCAATACGGATCTTCAGTATGCCGCCAGGGACTTTATTGACCTGTTCAATCAGGGAATCCGTTCAGAGGGAAATATTGACTGGGGACTGGCCTATCATCCTTATCCGTATCCTATGGTGGAGCCGGAATTCTGGGATGACGATCAGACAGGAATGGTCAATGACACTGCAGATTCCCCGGTGGTGAATTTCAAAAATCTGAATGTGCTGACGGATTACTTCCAGAGACCGGAGCTTCTGACTGCAGACGGTCAGGTACGGCATATCATACTTTCTGAAGAAGGCTTTACTTCCCAGAGTGCTTCCAGGGGACCGGTATATGACATACAGGCGGCGGCCTATGCATATGCCTACTATCTGGTGGACAGCAATCCCTATATTGACGCCTTTATTCTGAACCGTCAGGTGGATTCCATCACAGAGGTCAATACGTCCTGTGCGTTCGGACTGTGGACCGTAGACATGTCCAGACCGGATAAAGTCATTGCAGTGATGCCGAAGAACATTTATGAGGTATTCAAATACATTGATACCAATAAGTCTCTGAAGTATACGGAATTCGCCAAGGAAATCATCGGAATTGAAAACTGGAGCGATGTGATTCCGGGCTTTAAATTGGAACAATAAAGGATAAAATCTTCTTCCAAAATTGGTGAAAGTGTGGAAAACCGTTGATTTTATTGACAAAAAACGGCGGAAGGCTTATAATTCCATCGATTGGTCCGGGGCAGAAGACGCCCGGACATAGGCCGGTTTCATGGGGAAACCGCATAGAACGACAGCAGGGTTTCAGAAAAAGGGACAGCTTGGGAAGTTACCGGGATGGAATGAATTTTAGGAGGAAGATTATAGTATGGTAGCAACAAAAAAAGTAACTGTTGATGCGGCGGAGAAGAAGACGGCAGGCAAGGCTGCAGAACCAGTTGTTGATAAGAAGGCAGCAGGAAAGAAGGAAACTGCCGCTGCTCCGAAAAAGAAAACAACGGTGAAGAAAGAAGCTGCGGTCAAGAGCACCCTCTATGTTCAGTATGCCGGAAAAGAATATACGGAAAAAGAACTGTTGGATGCGGCAAAGAAAGCATATGTGGATCTTGGAAACAAGGCATCCGATATCAAGACTGTTGAAATCTATCTGAAACCGGAAGAAAATGTTGCATATTATGTGATCAACGGAACCGGTTCCGATGATTTCAGAATTGAACTTTAAGCGGTAGAAGAAAGGAACAGGGCGCTGCCAGAGACCGGTAAGGTCTGGATGGCAGTGCCTTTTTCAGATTATGGAAAAGAATTACACATATCTGCTGAAATGTTCGGACGGGTCCCTGTACTGCGGCTGGACAAACCGGCTGGAGGAACGGGTGAAGACCCACAATGCAGGAAAAGGAGCCGGATATACCAGAAGCCGACGGCCGGTGGAACTGGTTTACTATGAAGTATATCCCACCAGAGAAGAAGCCATGAAACGGGAATGGGCCATAAAACAGCTTTCAAGGAAGGAAAAGCTGAAACTTGTGGAAAACTGGCCGGGAAATTCTCAGGGCTGAGGAAAAGGAAAAAGCCCGGACCGGCGCAGTGCATGATAGAACCGGTTGAGCCATATGCAGCAGAAGATGGTGAAAAACACTTCAAGGGAGCTGGAGATGATTCCCTGCGCCTGCAGGAAAAGGGCCAGACAGACAGGAAGGGCAGAAAGCAGTACGGCCGTCCGGAGACGCCATCTGTCCGGATCCGTAAAATACATCCGGAATGCCAGAAAAACCAGAAGCAGATAAAGGACTGCAGACGCCAGAAATGCACATGCCACATGAACGGCAGCAGCGAAAGGCGCCTGTTCCGGAAGATAGGGGAGCAGAACAGAGACTGCAAGCAGCAGCCCGCAGATGCGTGCTGTCCGGACCGGCTTTTTTCCGGAGAAAGATTCCGGCATGACTTCCATGGTTCTGCGAAGCAGGAGATAAAAGTGGCCGCCTGCAGTCAGCCCCCAGAGAATCAGAAACAGCTGGCCGGGCGGACGGCTTCCTTCCACGGAAAAATTGGTTTTTGTCCAGTCCCCGGTTCCGGCGATGCACACAGTCAGAAAAGGAACCAGAAACCATGAAAAAAAATTCAGCATAGATCGGCCTCCTGGACTTAGCGTGGACAGCAGTCAGGCAGATTATGCCGGATGAAAAAGGAAAATACTGTATACAGGAGTACGAAGAGATGGAAAAGACAGAGGAATACGGACTTCCTGAGGAATTTATAAAAAAAATGGAAAGACTTCTGGGCAGTGAGGCAGAGGAGTTTTTTTCCAGTTATGGAGAAGAAAGAAAATACGGTCTCAGGCTCAATCCGGTAAAGACAGGTATGAAGATGCCGGAAAACCTGGAAAATTCCCAGAAGATCCCCTGGACGGAAGAAGGGTATTATTATGAGGACTCTCTGAAACCCGGAAAGCATCCGTTTCATGAAGCGGGAGTTTATTATATCCAGGAACCCAGTGCCATGGCGGCAGCCGAGACATTCTGTCCGCAGCCGGGAGAAATCCTTCTGGATCTCTGTGCGGCTCCCGGCGGGAAAACCACCCACATAGCCGGAAAAATGAAGGGAAAAGGTCTCCTTGTGACCAATGAGATCCATCCGGCCAGGGCCAGAATCCTGTCGCAGAATGTGGAACGCATGGGGATTTCCAATGCCGTGGTGCTGAATGAAGCACCGGAAAAACTGGCCCCCCTGTTTCCGGACTTTTTTGACGGAATTCTGGTGGATGCTCCCTGCTCGGGAGAGGGGATGTTCCGGAAGGATCCGGATGCCAGGAAGGAATGGAGTCCCGCTCATGTGGAACTTTGTGCCTCGCGCCAGGACGGGATTCTGGACTGTGCGGCGGCCATGGTAAAACCGGGCGGCAGAATTGTTTATTCCACCTGTACCTTTTCGCCGGAAGAAAATGAGGGCAGTGTGGTCAGATTTCTGAAGCGGCATCCGGAGTTTTCCGTGAAACGTCCGGACTGCATCCGGTGGTTTGAGGAAGGACGGCCGGAATGGGCGGACGGAACTCCGGAGCTGAAAGACACGGTCAGAATATGGCCTCATAAAACAGGAGGGGAAGGGCATTTCATGGCAGTCCTTGCCAGAAGACAGGATCCCCATGGAAAAGACGCCGGAGACATGGAATCCGGAGGGAAAAAACGCGGAGGCAGAAATGAAAAAGGAAAAACGGAACAGCCCGGAATCCGGGAATTCCGGGAATTCTGCAGCAGCACACTGACGGAACAGGGACGGAAAAAGCTGGATGAGCCGGGATACCGGTTCCTGTCGTTCGGAGAAAATCTGTACCGTATTCCGGAGGTCATGCCGGTCATGGACGGTCTCAGGATTCTTCGTCCGGGACTTCATCTGGGAACCGTGAAAAAAGGACGCATGGAGCCGTCCCATGCGCTGGCCCTGTATCTGTCTCCGGAGGATGTGGTCCGGAAGGCTGAAACAGGGAGCGGAGACATGACAGCCAGATACCTGAACGGAGAGAGTCTTCCGGCACCGGATCCGGCAATGAAAGGGTGGACACTGATTACCACCGGCGGATGGTCTCTGGGCTGGGCCAAGGCATCCGCAGGTGTTCTCAAAAACCATTATCCGAAAGGGCTGCGGATTCCGCTGACAAATTCAGGAAAAAGCGAAGCCATGTCTTCCGGCAGCGGAGCCTCAAACTCCAGCAGCTCCCCGGTGAAGGGGTGTTCGAACCGCAGGAAGACCGAGTGAAGCGCCTGTCTTCTGATGTGGCGGAAATCAGGGCAGTAAAGGAAGTCTCCGGGAATCGGATGACCGATATGATTCATATGGACGCGGATCTGGTGTGTCCGGCCTGTGGAAAGCAGCAGGCGCAGGAATGACAGATCCGCGTCCTTTCTGTATGCCAGTGTGACATACCGGGTAACGGCGGATTCCCCGTGTACCGGGTCCACGGTCCGTTCAATGACCGAGCCCTCTTTTCTTCCGATGGGAGCAGAAACGGTCCCGGAAGGGTCTGTTCTGCCGCAGACAATGGCCGCATATTCCCGGTGCAGGGAATGGGACCCGGCCCGGGAGGAAAGAACAGAGGCGGCGAGCCTGTTTTTGGCCACCAGAATCAGTCCGGAGGTATCCCGGTCCAGCCGGCTGACGGCACGGAAGACAAAAGGCTCCGGTTCCGGCTTCTGGCTCATGTACCAGGCAGTCCCGTCTGCCAGGGTGTTGCCATGGTTTCCCTGGGACGGATGTACGGGTACACCGGCCGGTTTGTTGATTACCATAAGGCAGTCATCTTCATAAAGAATATGCAGATCCATGGGGACCGGAGTGACAGGAGAAGATTCTCTTGTTTCCGGAAGGCTGACAGATAAAATGTCTCCGCAGCACAGAATATGACTGGCAAAGACCGGCCGGCCGTTGAGACAGAATGCGCCGGGAATTTTTTTCAGAGACGCCAGAATGCGGCCGGAAAAGCCCTGGCCGCGCAGATACGAGGAAACAGTGGAACCGGCGTCGGATTCCCTGATTGTATAATTCATCATGGTATTCATGGGTATGATTTTATCATGGATAAAATCCGATGACAAGAAAGAAAAAAAAGCGCATATATTTTAACAAACTGCGGACGGAAGTTCTGTATATGTGGATTTTTTTCAAAGGCAGAAACAACTGCGTGAGGCATCTGGCAGCGTTTCTTATGACAGCAGCATTTCTGGAAGTCCTGATGCCGGAAACGACGCCTTTTTATATGGCATACGCTTCTGAAAAGCAGGAGGAACCGGCTCTGACGGCCGGTTCGGCGGTGCTGATGGACGGAGAAACGGGCCGCATTCTTTATGAAAAAGCCGGAAAGGAGATCCGGCCCATGGCAAGCACCACCAAAATCATGACATGCATTCTGGCGCTGGAAAACTGCAGCCCGGATGAAACAGTGGAAATATCGGAATATGCGGCATCCATGCCGGATGTGCAGCTGAATATCCGTAAAGGGGAAATATACCGGCTGGAAGACCTCCTGTATTCCATGATGCTGGAATCCCACAATGATTCGGCGGCCGCCATTGCAGAGCATACCGCAGGTACGGTGGAGGCGTTTGCAGACATGATGAACCAGAAAGCCAGGGACATCGGATGCACGGACACACATTTCATTACCCCCAACGGACTGGATGCGGCTGTGGAAGAAACCGGAGAGATGCACTCCACGACAGCAGAAGACCTGGCAGCCATTCTCCGTTACTGTATTCTGCAGTCGCCGGAAAAGGAGCAGTTTCTGAAGATCACAAGAACACCCTCCCATACCTTCACGGATCTGTCAGGAAAAAGATCTTTTTCCTGCATCAACCATAATGCGCTGCTGACTTCCATGGAGGGAGCAGTATCCGGAAAAACCGGATTCACCAACGGAGCCGGATACTGTTATGTAGGCGCCGTTGACAGGGACGGGCGGATGTTTATCGCAGCACTTCTGGGATGCGGATGGCCGCCCCATAAGAATTATAAATGGCAGGATATGCAGAAGCTGATTTCCTATGGGGAATCTGCCTATTCCTACAGAGAGATAAAGAAACAGGAACTGACCTTTCTTCCGGTTCCCGTGGAAAACGGAATTCTGGACAGCGCGGAACTGGAGGTGGTCTATCCGGATGACAGCGCTCTCAGAGTCCTGATGAAAGAGGGCGAGGAGGTGAAAGTAATAAAGAAAACGGTCCGGAAACTGACGGCGCCGGTTCATGAGGGCCAGAATGCAGGCCAGGTGGATTATTACGTGGGCGGTACGAGAATGGCCAGCTACCCGGTCCGCGTAAAACAGAATGTGGGAGAGTGGAACCTGGAATTTTGCGTAAAAACCCTTTTAAACTGTTTTGCGTTCTGATATAATCAAGAAAGCGAAAGGCGGACCGGCTCAGATCCTGCCCGGAACACATGAGAATTGGAGGAAATAGGATGAAAACGGCAATGACAAAAGAAGCGGCACTGGATTTACTGAAACAGCACAACAGGGAGCCGTTCCATATTCTGCACGGACTTACGGTAGGAGCGGTCATGAGGTGGTACGCCGCAGAACTGGGATATGGAGATGAGGCGGATTTCTGGGAGATCTGCGGACTGCTTCATGACATTGATTTTGAGGAGTATCCGGAGGAGCACTGTATTGCGGCTCCCGGAATTCTGAAAGATGCGGGACTGGAAGAAGAAGTGATCCATGCGGTGGTAAGCCATGGATACGGACATCGGGTGGATGTAAAGCCGGAACATGAGATGGAAAAGGTACTGTATGCTGTGGATGAACTGACGGGACTCATCTGGGCAGCGGCCAAGATGCGTCCGTCCAGAAGCACAAAAGATATGGAGGTTTCCAGTCTGAAGAAGAAATTCAAGGACAAGCGGTTTGCAGCAGGATGCTCCAGAGAAATCATTGAAAAAGGAGCAGAACAGCTGGGATGGGATCTTCCGAAACTGATGGAAATGACGATTCAGGCCATGCGTTCCTGTGAAGACGAAGTCAGTGAAGCGATGGCGGCAATGGGAGAAGAAGCGTAAGGAGGCGCAGCAGCTGGAATGAAGTACCGTCTGGGTGAGACAATAACGGAAGCGGACGGGGAAAACGACAGGGCAGAGGACACGGAGATCCTTGTGGTATCCCTGGAAGATTTCCGGAATATGGGAAACGGACTTTCCCATCATCATCTTCTGATGCGGTATATGGAAAATCCGGTGTACTGCAAGGCAGAAGTGTTCGGAACCTGTATTCTGGGAACATTTTCAATTCCAAAGAGAAAAGAACTGTGGAGAGAGCGGCTGACTTTCGGATATTATATGGAAAAACAGCGCCTGATTTTTGTGGATGACAGCGGATATGTAAACAGTCAGATTCACCGGATAAAGGAAATGCGGTACGGAAAGGCGGCAGGGGCCGCGGACTTTTTTGCTGTTTTTCTGGATGCCCTGATCCGGGATGACTCGCTCTATCTGCAGAATTATGAACAGTGCCTGTCAGAAATGGAAGAAAAGCTGCTGGAGGGAATTCCCAGAGATCTGTATGCGTCAATTTTAAAATGCAGGAAAGAGATCATGGTCCTTCATGCATATTATGATCAGCTGACGGATCTGGCTGAAGTGCTGGAAGCCAATACGAACCAGCTGCTGACCCAGGAACAGTGCCGCGCGTTCAGAAATTTTGCCAGACGGTCCGGGAGGCTGCATGACCAGACGGAAAATCTCCGGGAATATATCCTTCAGATCCGTGAACTGTATCAGACGCAGCTGGATCTGGTGCAGAACCGCACCATGAATCTTCTGACCGTGATTACAGCGGTTTTCATGCCGCTGTCTCTGCTGGCCGGATGGTACGGGATGAATTTTGCAGGGATGCCGGAGCTGGAATGGAAATACGGATATCCTGCAGTGGCTGCAGCCGGCGCTCTGATTGTGGCTGTGGAAATCTGGCTCATAAGAAAAAAACATCTGTTTTAACAAAAAAGGAGAGGGCAGACATGCACTCTCCTTTTGTCTGGTTCCGGTCATGAAATCCGGAATATGTCCGGAAACCGCAGATCCCTTTCAGCGGCTCCCGGAGCGGATCTGAACAATCATCCGGTTGGGAAGACAGACGATCACTTCGCCGTCATGGCTGATTTTTCCCTGATGAATACAGACTTTGTCAGGACATGTGGCTTCGGTGACCCAGATTTCACCATCCCGGATCACCAGGTGATTGCTGCCTCCGTCAGGACTTTCCACGGTAAATTCCTGGTCAGAATGCAGATCCAGGGAAGCAACGGTCTGACCGTCCACGGAAACTTCCGCAATGGCGGCCGGTTCCTGATGAAGAAAGCGGGTAATGAGAAACAAAATGGCAGCGGCGGCCAGTATGCTGCAGGCCAGGATCAGATCCCGCTTTTTTTTGCCTTTTTCTGCTGTGTCTGTCATGGTACCTCCCAAATATACGGCGGATCTGCTGCGTGATAAAAACAGGAGAACCGGCGGCTGTTTTAACCGGCACTGCCTTTCAGAAGAAATTCTTCTGCTCCGCTGGAATAATGGACTTCATAATCATCCGTGATGAAAATTCCCCAGACATGTTCCATGGAATCCAGAAGCGCGATGCCGTCCTCCAGTCCCAGGGCAAAACAGGTGGTGGAAAGACCGTCGCCGTCCACGGAATCTTCGGACAGAATGGTGACGCTGATGAGTCCGTTGTCATAAGGATACCCGGTGGCAGGGTTCAGAAGATGGTGGTAGTTGACGCCGTCCTGGATAAAATAACGTTCATAGACACCGGAAGCCACCACAGACATGTCATGGATGGCCAGGGTTTCAAAGGTTTCACTGCGGTCGGCAAAAGGTTTCTGAAGACCGATATGAAACGCAGTTCCGTCTGGCCGCTCTCCGATACAGAGCACATTGCCGCCCAGATTGATGATGGCGCTTTCCACACCGGAGTCCAGGAGATAATCCCGGATTCTGTCTGCAATATAGCCTTTGGCAATGCCGCCCAGGTCAATGGTGGTATCAGGAGAAAGAAAAGTCAGGGTATTTCCCTCCAGACGGAGATTCCGGTATCCCACCCGGGAAGCAGCTTCCTGTATCCGTTCTGCATCGGGGACCACAGGATTCTCTCCGGTAAAATCCCACAGAGAAGTCAGCGGTTCCACGGTAATGTCAAAAGCTCCTTCAGACAGTTCACAGTATTCCAGCCCCTTTTTCAGAAGGGCGGCGGTATCGTCAGAGAGCGTAAAAGTCTGCTGGTCAGGGGCGCGGTGATTCAGCCTGTAAATCTCACTGGTTTCGATGGTAGTGCTGAAAAGATTTTCATAGTCTTTACAAATGGTCATGCATTGGTCTAAGATAGAGGTGTCGTCGGTATCATAAAGACTGATGGTGACAAAGGTATTCAGCAGGAAATCCGAGCGGCTGACAGGCTGGTTCTGTCCGGAAAATTCCTGACCTAACTTCTGACAGCCGGTAATGGAGAAAACCGGGATCAGAAGACATGCAGCCGCAAGACAGAATATTTTTTTTATCATAATATACCATGCTTTCTTTGATTCTCGCCGGGAAACGGCGTATGTATCATTCTAGCAAAGGGAACAGCGAAAGTCAAGAAAGGCGGAAACAGGATGGGGGCAGAGACCCCGGGGACGGATATGGAAAACAGAGAAGAAAACAGAGAAGAAAACAGAGAAGAAAACAGAGAAGAAAACAAGCTGAATACGGAAAAAAAACGGGCGGAAACGGGAGAATGGCGGAAGAGAAAGAGGCAGACCGGGGCAGTGGCGGAATATGGAGTGCTGATTGCACTGGCCATGGTGCTGGGATTTGTGGACTCGATGATTCCTGTACCGGTACCGGTTCCCGGAATCAAGCTGGGACTGGCGAATCTGGTAACGGTGGCCGGACTGTATCTGGTGGGAATTCCCGGCACGGTCTGCGTGACGGTTCTGCGCGTGATCCTGACGGGAATCACGTTCGGGAATGTGTTCAGCATGGCATACAGCCTTTCGGGAAGTTTCCTGAGCCTGCTGGTGATGGCGGCAGCCAGAAAGGGAAGATGGTTCAGTCAGACCGGCATCAGTATTCTGGGAGGGGTCTTCCATAACATCGGACAGCTGACCTTTGCGGCGGTGATCGTCCGTACGGCAGGGGTTTATGTATACCTGCCGGCGCTTCTGGCGGCCGGATGCGCAGCCGGGGCGGCTATTGGCATTTTAGGCGGAATTCTGACGGAACGTCTGGAAAATTTCGCAAAAAACCTGGAGTAAACGATTGTATTGTCCGGATATTTTTATTATAATAACAGGGAGTTACGGGATCGTTTCCGGGGCGGAAAGCGCCGGAAGAATGCGGTATCGTGAATGAAAAAGCAGTGGGAGGAACCGTCATGATTTATAATGCCATCAGAAACCTGGTCCGCTATGGACTGGATACAGGACTTTTGAAAAAAGAAGATGAGATCTATGCCAGAAATCAGATTCTGGACGTGCTGGGCCTGGATGAATACGAGGAACCGGCTGTTCAGGAAGGAGCGGAAGATCTGGAAGGAATCCTGGCAGAACTTCTGGATTATGCGGCGGAAAAAGGAATTCTGGAACATGACAGCGTGGTATATCGGGACCTTCTGGATACAAAGCTCATGAACTGCCTGATGCCGCGTCCCAGCGAAGTGACGGAAAAATTCTGGACTATATACAAAACAGAGTCGCCGGAAGCAGCAACCGGTTATTTTTACAAACTGAGCCAGGATTCCGATTATATCCGCAGATACCGGGTGTGCAGGGATCTGAAATGGGTGGCTCCCACGGAATACGGGGATCTGGACATCACGGTGAATCTGTCAAAACCGGAAAAAGACCCCAAGGCCATCGCTGCTGCCAAACTGGCAAAACAGAGCGGCTATCCCAAATGCCTTCTGTGCATGGAAAACGTGGGATATGCCGGAAGAGTCAATCATCCTGCCAGAAACAACCACAGGATCATTTCTCTGACCATGAACGGAGAAACATGGGGATTTCAGTACTCCCCCTATGTTTATTATAATGAACACTGTATTGTTTTCAACGGGACTCATACCCCGATGAAAATTGACAGAACCACATTTGTCAAACTGTTTGATTTTGTCAGCCAGTTCCCCCACTATTTCCTGGGCTCCAATGCGGATCTTCCCATTGTCGGGGGGTCGATTCTGAGCCATGATCATTTCCAGGGCGGAAATTATACATTTGCCATGGCAAAGGCTCCGGTGGAAAAGACTGTTTCCGTGAAGGGATTTGAAGATGTGGAGGCAGGCATTGTGAAATGGCCCATGTCCGTCATACGGACCAGGTCAAGAAATCCGGAAAGGCTGATCGATCTGGGAGAAAAGATCCTGAATGCCTGGAGAGGGTATACGGACGAGGCTGCATTTGTTTTTGCCGAGACCGACGGAGAACCCCACAACACCATTACGCCCATTGCCAGAAAACGGGGAGAATTCTATGAACTGGATCTGGTACTCAGGAACAATATCACCACGGAGGAGCATCCGCTGGGTGTGTTCCATCCCCATCAGCCGTTACACCATATCAAAAAGGAAAATATCGGTCTGATTGAAGTCATGGGACTGGCTGTGCTGCCGTCCAGACTGAAAGAAGAACTGGCGCTTCTGGCAGACTGCATGGTAAACGGAAAGGATATCCGGAAGGAAGAAAGCATTGAAAAGCATGCGGACTGGGTGGAAGGATTCCTTCCGAAATATGACTCCGTCACAGAAGAAAATGTGATGGATATTCTGAAAAAAGAAGTGGGACTGGTATTTGCACAGGTGCTGGAAGATGCCGGCGTATACAAAAGAAACGCAGAGGGAATGGAAGCGTTTGACCGTTTCATTGCATATCTGAACCGCTGAATTGTTTCATTTTCCTTAACATTTCTTTAATTGGCCATAAGAAACTCGCCAAGAGAAAAGGGATATGATATAATGGGAACGCTTGGCAAAACCAGAAAAGGAGAAATCTATGCTCAACGAAGAGAAGATCAAGCTGATGACCGGGATCGCCATGTTTGAAAAGAAAGCAGAAAAAGAAGTCTTTCCCGTTAATCGCTATTTCAAGGGGGATTATGTCAGCTTTCATATGCTGCGCTCCTTCATCTCCTATACGTTTTCCTGTATCCTGATCCTTCTTCTCTGGCTTCTGTATTCCATCGAGGAAATTCTGGACACCATGGATCTGGAGGCGCTTTTCAGTACGGCGAAACATATGGCGGTCTATTATGTGCTGGGACTGGCGGTATATCTGTTCATTACCCACAGGATTTATTCCGCCAGGTATGATACTGCCGTCAAAAACATGAAGATTTATCAGGCAAAGCTGCGCCGGCTGGAGAAACGCTATGAAAGCCAGTCCGGGCAGAAGGACAGTGAGGGAGGAAGAGGCGCATGATGGGACTGCTGGTTTTTAAGGAAAAGCTGAAACGCTTCTATGCGAAACATAATATTTATATCACACCTGCAATCAGATTCCTGGTGGGCTTCTGTGTATTTTTCCTGATCAACTCCAATATCGGATTCATGTCCAAACTGAAAAATCCTCTGGTACCGCTGATCATGGGACTGGTGGCCTCCTGCATTCCCTACGGAGTAACGGCTTTTTTTGCAGGGTGTTTCATGCTGGTCCATATTTCGCAGGTTTCTCTGGAAGCTGCCCTGATCATGCTGGTATTCATGCTGGTGGTTATGGCATTGTATTACGGATTCCGTCCGGGCGACGGATTCCTTCTTCTGCTGACACCCATGATGTTCTTTTTCAACGTGCCGTACGTGGTGCCGCTGATCATGGGTCTTTCGGGAAGCTTTCTGTCCATTGTTCCGGTGAGCTGCGGTGTCTGCATCTACTATATGATCATGTATGTGAAGCAGAATGCCGGTGTTCTGGCAGGCGGTTCCATGTCGGAGACGGCCCAGCGGTTTATCCAGATCGTAAAGAGCGTATTCGGAAATGAGCAGATGTGGGTCATGGTGTTTGCGTTTGCTGTTTCCATTCTGGTGGTCTATATCATCAAGAATCTGTCCGTGGACTATGCCTGGTCCATTGCCATTGTTGTAGGCGTCATTACTCAGCTTCTGGTTATTTTCATAGGAGATTTCAACTTTGACCTGTCCCTGTCCGTTACGGGCATGGTGGCGGGAGTCCTGATTTCTCTGGCGCTGGCATTCATCTACCAGTTTTTTGCCTTTGCTGTGGATTACTCCAGAACGGAATATACGCAGTTTGAAGATGATGATTATTACTATTATGTAAAAGCGGTTCCGAAAATTGCCGTATCCGCTCCGGATGTCAAGGTACACCGGATCAATGAAAGAAAGAATGTCAGACGGGAACGGAATCCGCAGCGTCAAAAATAAAATATAAGAAATGGTGGTGAGGATATGACAGAATTTTTGGGACGCATGTATTCCTGGTTTGCGTTCATTCCGAAGATTTCTCTGGTAAATCTTCTGGAAATTCTGATTATTTCCTTCCTGATCTATGAGATTCTGACCTGGGTTCAGAACACCCGGGCATGGGCACTGCTAAAGGGCGGCCTGGTGATCATTGTATTTTACCTGGCAGCGTCCCTGCTGCATCTGACGACCATCACCTGGATGATCAATCATATGGGACAGCTGGCCCTGATTGCCCTGATCATAATTTTCCAGCCGGAGCTGAGACGGGCTCTGGAGCAGCTGGGAAGCAAGAACATCCTGACAGAATTTTTTGCAACGGAAAGTACGAGAGCACAGGAAGGATATACAGAAAAAACAGTCAATGAGATTGTAAAGGCTGCTTTTGAAATGGGAAAGGTAAAAACCGGCGCCCTGATCGTTATTGAGAGGGAAACACCTCTGCAGGAGATCGAACGTACCGGGATTGCCGTGGACGGTATTGTGTCCAGCCAGCTGCTGATCAATATTTTTGAGCACAACACGCCCCTTCACGACGGAGCCGTGATTGTGCGGGGAAACCGTGTGACGGCGGCCACCTGTTACCTGCCGCTGTCTGACAACCTGAGCATCAGCAAGGATCTCGGGACGAGACATCGTGCGGCGCTGGGAATCAGTGAATCCACGGACAGTATGACGGTTGTGGTGTCGGAGGAAACAGGACGCGTCAGTCTGGCAGAGGGTGGAAAGCTCACCAGAATCAGCGATCAGGACGCGCTCCGCAGTGCTCTTAACATTGCGCCCAAGGAGGAAATCGGTGTAGGGCGGTTCCGTATCAGAAAGGGAAGGCATAAAAATGAAAGAAAAGATCAATAAGCGATGGGGGATGAAACTTCTGTCACTGCTTTGTGCGTTCCTGGTATGGCTGGGGGTCGTCAATGTTGCCGACCCGGTGGTGACGGAAACCGTTGAGGTCCCCGTGGAAATTGAAAATGAAGAAATACTGACGGCCAATGATCTTACGTATGAAATCATAGGAAAGAAAACGGCCACCATCAGTTACGAAGTAAAGACAACCAACGCCTACCGGATCCGCCCGGCAGATTTCCGTGCCTATGCGGATATGACGGAGCTGTGGTCCGTGACGGGTTCCATTCCGATTCAGGTGGAGGTCCTGAATCATGCGGAATATCTGGAGGGAAATCCCACTCTGAAGACATCGACCATCAAGATTGAAACAGAACCTCTCCAGAAGAAAAAATTTGATCTGGCATCCAAAGTGACAGGTGAGGCGGAGGATGGCTATGAAGTGGGAGAAGTTTCTCTGTCCTCTTCCTATGTCTATGTGGAAGGTCCGGAATCCCTGATCGGCCAGATCAGCAGTGCGGGTATTGAGATCAATGTGGAAGGTGCCACAGAGGATCTGGAAGGTTCCGCGGAAATCCAGTTTTATGATGCCAACGGCAACAGAATCACTCTCAGTGAACGGATTGAAAGCGATACGGAACAGGTTCAGTATAAAGTCACAGTTCTGAAGGTGAAAAATGTTTCTCTGGATTTCCAGGTTACCGGTCAGGTGGCATCGGGTTACCGGTATACAGGTGTGGAATGTCCGGTTCAGTCGGTTCCGCTGGTGGGACTGAAGTCAACGCTGGCGTCCCTGAATACCATTACAATTCCCGGGGAGGAACTGGATATCACAGGAGCCAGAGGAAATGTGGTGAAAACCATCAATCTCAATGAGTATCTTCCGGAGTCTGTGACCATTGCGGGAAGTGCGCCTCACGAGATTCAGGTGACCATTCTGGTGGAACGCCTGGTGGAACGCTCCTTCACCGTTGATTCCGATGAGATAAATCTTACCGGGAAGGACAGTGAACTGGTTTATGAACCTTCCCAGGCTTCCGTGACAGTGCGCATCCGTGCTCTGTCAGAAGATCTGGATAGTCTGGAGCTGAGCGGCAGCGATCTGACCGTGGATGTTTCTTCCATGACCGAAGGGACGCATACCGTCCGTCCGAGACTGGAACTGGGAGATGCCTATGATGTGGTCAGTATACCTGAAATTGAAATAAAAGTCACAAAAGTATCGGACGGGCCCGGAGAGGAGGAGTCTTCCCAGGCGGCCGGACAGACTCAGGCGGCAGCCGGAACCGAAACGGAGGGAAGCCAGCAGGGGACGGAAGGTTCGGGAAATCACCAGCTGGTGCCGCCGCACACATCTGCGGCAGCCGGTGAAACAGAGGCTGTGGAAGCCGGCAGCGGTACTGCTGAATCCGGTCGTTCCGGCGGCTGAATCCCGGAAATTCCGGATACAGACAGAAGAACGGTGACAAGAGACGAAATGTAGGAGAACAGATATGGTAAGCCAGAGAGTAATAATCAAGAACCCCACCGGCCTGCATCTGCGGCCGGCAGGGCTTCTCTGCAAAGAGGCCCTGAAATATCAGTCATCGATCCGTTTCCAGTATCGGAATATGACAGCCAATGCCAAAAGTGTTCTGAGCGTTCTGGGAGCCTGCGTAAAGAGCGGGGATGAAGTGGAATTTTTCTGCGAAGGGCCGGATGAAGAAGAGGCTCTGTCTGCAATCATAGGACTCATTGAGTCCGGGCTTGGTGAATAGGAAATCTATGACAGTCTATCTTATATGTTATGGCGCCGGTATGCTGTTTGCATCCAGCGCCCATTACTATTTGTCGGGAGCCTGTCTGATGGCTGCCGCAGTCTATCTTTATTTTTACGATTACAGGAGGACCGGGAATCCGCTCCATCTGCGAGCCCTGTTTTCACTGTTCTGGGTAGGAGGAGAAGGAATTTCCTGCCTGAAGCTGTCCAGACTTCAGACAGACTGGAGCCTGGAGACGTGGGCCGTCTTTTTTGTGGCTTTTACAGCATTCTGGACGGTATTCCATTTCCTGACCCCGGGGGAAGGGCAGACGGGACAGATTTCCGGCGGGGAGAAACGCCTGACACTTGGTGCTGAGGACAGCAGAGGACTTTTTGAAGTCATTCTGATTCTGACAGCAGTTTCCTTCTGTGCATTTCTGCTGGAAGCGGCTGTGCTGGGCTATGTGCCGTTTTTTGTACGCGGCGTGCCTCATGCCTATTCCTATTTTCATATTTCCGGTGTCCACTATGTTACGGTTTCCTGTGTGCTGGTTCCGGCTTTTTCCGTGGTGCTTTTTCTGGGAGACAGGACATTGTCCGCAGGAAAAAGAACGGCAGTTTCACTGGCCTGCGCCGTGAGCCTTTTGATACCGGTGCTCTGTGTATCCAGATTCCAGCTGATTTTTGCAGTGATTCTTGGCGTACTGACATACATGCTGACAAGCGGAAGAAAAAAGCTCCGTTATCTTTTTGCGGCAACTGCGGCGCTGCTTCCGGTTTATGTGGTTCTGACCATAGCCAGAAGCCATGACGTGGCATACCTCAACGGAATTTTTGAAATGAAAAATTCCCGGATGCCCATTTTCATTACGCAGCCGTATATGTATATTGCCAATAATTATGATAATTTCAACTGCCTGGTGGAGCAGCTGCCTGAACATGCCATGGGACTGAAGGGAATGTTTCCGCTCTGGGCCCTTACGGGACTGAAATTTCTGAGACCGGAACTGGTGAATTTTCCCATATATACCACAAAAGAAGAACTGACGACGGTCACCCTGTTTTATGATGCCTATTATGATTTCGGCATTGCCGGTGTGTTCTTTTTCTCGTGTCTTCTGGGAGCAGCTGCCGCATGGCTGTCAGAAAAAATGAAGACAGCCGGCCATCCGGTCTGGTTCCTGGTGGGCGGCCAGATGGCGTTATATTTTATGCTGTCCTTTTTTACCACCTGGTTTTCCAATCCCACCACCTGGTTTTATTTTGCAGTTACGGGAGCCGCCGCCCTGTACATACGAATCAGGAAAAAGATAAGAGTTAGGAGGAGTCTGCGATGATTTCAGAAAAAATGAAGCCTTTTATGGAAAATAACTCAGCGATCCGTGCCATGTTTGAGGAAGGAAACCGGATGGCTGCATTATATGGAAGAGAAAATGTATATGATTTCAGCCTGGGAAATCCCAATGTGCCGGCACCTAAGGAAGTCAATGAAGGAATCATCAAGATTCTTTCGGAAGAGGATTCCACTCTGGTCCACGGCTACATGAGCAATGCGGGATTTGAAGATGTGCGGAAAGCCATTGCGGATTCCCTCAACAGCCGGTTCGGAACTTCGTTCGGCGCTCATAATCTTATTATGACAGTAGGGGCTGCCAGCGGGCTGAATGTTATTCTGAAAAGTATTCTGAATCCGGATGATGAAGTCATTGTATTTGCTCCGTACTTTGTGGAATATGGAGGATATACCAGAAATTATGACGGCAGACTGGTGGTGATTTCTCCTGACACCGATACATTCATGCCGAAGCTGGAGGAGTTTGAAAAGAAAATCACTTCCAGAACCAAGGCGGTGATCATCAATAATCCCAATAATCCCACGGGAGTTGTATATCCGGCGGAGACCATCCGTGCCATGGCGGATATCATGCGGAAAAAAGAAAATGAATTCGGAACCTCCATTGTGCTGATTTCCGATGAGCCATACAGAGAACTCGCTTACGGCGGTGTGGAAGTTCCGTTTGTCACCAGATTTTACCATAATGCGGTGGTCTGCTACTCCTACAGCAAATCCCTGTCCCTGCCGGGAGAGCGGATCGGTTATCTGCTGATTCCCGACGAAGCGGAGGAAAGCGGAGACCTGATTGCAGCGGCCACCATAGCCAACCGTGTTCTGGGGTGCGTCAATGCGCCGTCACTGATGCAGAAGGTGATCCGGTACTGTATTGAGCAGAAGGCTTCCGTCAATCTGGAGGCATATGAAAGAAACAGGAATCTTCTGTATTCAGCGCTTACGGAATATGGCTTCCAGTGTGCAAAGCCGGACGGTGCGTTTTATCTTTTTGTGAAGTCTCCCGTGGCTGACGAAAAAGAATTCTGTGAAACCGCCAAAAAACATCATGTCCTTTTTGTACCGGGAAGTTCGTTTGCATGTCCGGGTTATGTAAGGATCGCATACTGCGTATCCTATGAGCAGATTGAACGCTCTCTGCCGGCTTTCAGAGCCATTGCCGGAGAGTACGGACTGAATTCCTGACAGAAGAAAAGAAACGGGGGCATCAGAACAGGAAGCAGGTGAATGGATATGGAAGCAAGGAAATACATCAGGATTTTTTTGAATATCTCGATTCCGCTGGTGACAGTGTGGCTGATCTGCTTTCTTCTGCCGAAGGCTCTGGCCTTTTTCATGCCGTTTGTCATCGGGTGGATTGTGGCCATGATTGCCAATCCTCTGGTGAGGTTCCTTGAAAAACGGGTAAAGATGGTAAGAAAACACAGTTCGGTCCTGCTGATTGTCTTTGTCCTGGCTCTTGTCATCGGTGTCCTTTATCTGCTTATCAGCTTCCTGATCCACGAGACCAACGGATTCCTGCAGGCGCTTCCGCAGCTCTATGAAATGGGAAGCAGAGAGGTTGCGGATGCCTATGAAAGTTTCTCGGAAAAATTCGGGATTCTGCCCCGGTCTGTGGAGGCGTCATTTGAACAGGTTATGGATGCCGCAGCATCCTTTGCCGGAGATTTCTTTCAGGAACATGCGGCTTCGGCAGGCGGGGCCGTGGCAAGAACTCTGCCGGACATTCTTGTAAATGTGATCGTGGTGCTGCTGTCATCCTATCTTTTTCTGACAGAGCATGACCGGATCCTGACGGCGGTGAAAAGCCACATGCCGGATTATGCGGTCCGGTACGCTGCTCTTCTGAAGCAGGACATCAGAAAAGTGGTGGGCGGATACTTCATGGCCCAGTTTAAAATCATGTTTGTGGTGGCGGTGATACTGTTTGCGGGATTTCTGATTCTTCAGGTGCGCTACGGCTTTTTCTGGGCTGTGGCAATTGCATTTCTGGATTTTCTGCCCATGTTCGGCACAGGTACGGCACTGATTCCGTGGGCGCTGGTGAAACTGCTGGCCGGAGAATATGCCTATGCGTTCGGTCTGGTGATGATCTATGTACTTTCCCAGGTGATCCGCCAGCTGATTCAGCCGAAAATTGTCGGGGACAGTATGGGGCTGCCGCCGCTGACCACGCTTTTCCTGCTGTTTGTGGGATACCGGATAAAGGGACTTGCCGGTATGATCCTGGCAGTGCCGGTTGGCATGATTTTCATAAACTTCTATAAATACGGGGCATTCGATTCCCTGATCAGAAATGTACGCCTGCTTCTGGAAGAAATCCGGAAGCTGCGGAAGGAATAGGGAACAGAGACATGAGAAGCCAGGAAAAACCGGAAGAAAATCCGAAAATAAAAAACTCTCCGTTTCAGGTATCTGACGGGGAGTTTTCTGTATTTGGAGGATAACCTTTCTCTGACAAGGACACAAAAAATACACCAGCCGCAGCGTGTTCCCGGGATAATCTGTGTGAGACCGGACACCTGCGATGCGGCGGATACCGCACTCCTCCCGGAACTGGTGTATTTGAGAAGCATTATATGACAGAATAAAGAAAGATGCAAGACGCAAATGAGAAGGAGTTATCCGTTCTGCTCTTCCAGATAATTCACAAGGCCGTCAATGAATCTGCCGTTTTTGGGCTTGGTGTCAGAGGGATAGGGTATGATCTCACTCAGAAACTCCCGGTTTCCATGGTTCCAGATCAGATCCACGATGGTCCGGATGTCCCGCTCCACACAGTAAGGAGTGGTGTGGAACTGACGTGCCACTTCGTTGTACAGCCATTTGCACTGATAGATGTTTTCATGGCTGTTCATGACGGTTTCTATGGCAGCCGCAGTGTAATAGAAACCGAGATAGCTTCCGTTGGCGCCAAGTCTGCGCAGCAGCTTATGCGTTTCTGTTTCTTTTCTTGTCATCTGCAATTCTCTCCCTTTCTTTTGTATGCTTTCAGTCCTATTTTAGTTGGAAGAGGCAAAGACGAAAACAGAATTCTATCGACAAATTCCGACGGAAAAAGGGGAAAACATATGAGGACCGGAAAAAACCGTGAAATGCCGAAGGTTCTTCTTGCAAAAGAGAACAGAATATAGTACAATTACCTACGGAGATATAGCTCAGCTGGGAGAGCATCTGCTTGACGTGTAGAGGGTCGCAGGTTCGAGTCCTGTTGTCTCCATTGAAAATGCCTTTGACTGCCGTGTGCGTCGGAGGCATTTTTTATTGAAAAATTACCTGGAACCGGAAGACGTGATACTCTGTCCGGGGGGCCTGTCCGGGGAAGCAGCCCGGAAGCCGGCAGGAACCGGTGCAAAAAAATACCCGGCGGGATTTCCCGACGGGTATTCTGAAACAGAAAGCAGATAACGGGAGTCGAACCCGCCTTTCCAGCTTGGGAAGCTAGCGTTCTACCGATGAACCATATCTGCAGATTTCCCTGTAAAATAAAATCTCAGGAGAAAGAAAATTCTGTCTCCTGAAATCCAGTGGAGCATATGGGATTCGAACCCACGGCCTTTTGAATGCCATTCAAACGCGCTCCCAGCTGCGCCAATGCCCCGTAAACTTACGAAAGTTATTCTAGCACACTTTCCCGGAAATTACAAGTTTTTCTTTTGAAGAGTTGCAAATTCTTTTGGAGTCCATATGCTATAATGAAATGGTTATCATATGAGGCATCTATGGGAAAAGGTTATTTGCAGGTGGATGTGGTATCCGATACCAATAATTTTCCGGTGGAAGACGCGGAAGTTTCCATTTCGGATATGGAAAATCCGGATCTGGTTCTTGAAACACTTCATACCAACAGCTCAGGCCAGACAGAAAATGTCCAGCTTGAAGCACCTCCGGTGGAGTACAGTCTGGAACCGGGAGATACAAGGCCATATTCGGAGTATACTCTGAGAATATCGGCTCCGGGATTTGAACCTGTACTCATCTCAGGAACAGAGATTCTTTCCGATGCCACTGCCATCCAGCAGGTCCGGCTCCGGCCAAGGGAGCTGGCAGTGGGAGAAAGAGAGGACATCATCATACCGGATCATACACTGTACGGCTCCTATCCCCCAAAGATTGCGGAAGATGAAGTCAAGCCGGTAAACGAAAGCGGAGAAATCGTACTGTCCAGAGTGGTGGTACCCCAGACTGTGGTGGTTCATGACGGCGTGCCCACCAATGCATCCGCAAAGAACTATTATGTCCCGTACCGGGATTACATCAAAAATGTGGCTTCCAGTGAGATTTATGCCACCTGGCCCCAGGCAACCATCGTGGCAAATGTTCTGGCAATCATGTCATTTACACTGAACCGGGTCTACACGGAGTGGTACAGGAATCAGGGGTATGATTTCACCATTACGTCATCCACTGCGTTTGACCATAAATGGATTTACGGAAGAAATATTTATGAAAGCATATCCGTGGTGGTGGATGATATTTTTGACAGCTATCTGTCCAGGCCTGGTGTAAAGCAGCCGATTCTGACACAGTACTGTGACGGGAGAAAAGTGTCGTGTCCCGGCTGGATGACTCAGTGGGGCTCCTGTGATCTGGGGGAACGGGGATACAGCCCCATTGAGATTCTCCGGTATTTCTACGGAGATTCCATCTATATCAATAATGCGGAACAGATTTCCGGAATTCCGGCGTCGTGGCCTGGATACGATCTGACTGTCGGAACCAGCGGGGATAAGGTAAGGCAGCTGCAGGAGCAGCTGGATGCAATTGCAGAGATCTATTCTGCCATTCCAAGAGTAACACCGGACGGGATCTACGGAAATGCCACAGCGCGGTCAGTCCGCGAGTTCCAGTCTATTTTCGGGCTTCCCGAGACAGGCACCGTGGATTTTGCAACCTGGTATAAGATCTCGCATATATATGTGGCGATTTCAAGAATTGCCGAGCTTTCATGAACTGGCGTCTGTGGAGGAAGGCCGGGGAGTGAGTCTGGAAATGGATGCATCAGACATGACTGCCCCTGACATGAACTGAAATCTGAAAATTAATGGGAAATGTCATAAAAATGTAAACATAATGTAATGAGATGGAAATTGCCAAAGAATTGTGCGGACGATATAATAGAGACAGAAGATAAAGTGTCTGGCAGACCTAGTGGAGGTGGGGATATGAAAAAGAAATACAGGATTCTGATGCTGGCCGGCTGTCTGTCTCTGATGTGGGGGATCACATCGGCTGCGGAGGAGGAAGTAAAAATTGACAAGGTGTCCGTACAGATTACCTGCAATCCGGTGCCGGAGGCAGGAGAGGATGTGGGAACAGTATCAGCATCCACATCCGGTACAGAGTTTACCGTGGAAGGGGCGGAATATGAAAATGACGCGGGAAGCTGGATTCTGGGAGACGAACCTGTGGTTCTGGTGGAACTGGAGGCCAGACCCGGATACAGATTCAGCTATACCAGCAAGAGCCATTTCGAACTCTCCGGAAACGGAGGAGCCTCTTTCAAACGTGCCAGGATCTATGACAGCGGTGCCACCATGGAGCTTCAGGTGGAACTGGATCAGATTACGGGACGCCTCGGACCGGTGGAGGATATGGACTGGGACGGAAGATATGCATGGTGGGAACATCTTGACGGTGCAAAAAGCTATGAAGTAAGGCTGTACCGCAATGACACCACGGTGGGGACATACACCACAGATGACAATGAGTTCGATTTTACAGGGAAATATACCAGAGCCGGGGACTATACATTCCGGGTCCGCGGGATCGCAGATTATAACAGCCGCGCCGGGGAGTGGTCGGATTATTCGGAAGAGTATTATATTTCTGCCCGTGAAGCTGGCTGGAAAAATCCGGAAGAACCGCAGCGGCCGGGAGATCCCGGGAAAAAGGAACCTGAAAAGGACCGCTGGGAACAGAATCCGTCCGGATGGAGGTACCGGTTCGGAAACGGTTCCTACATGTCAGGCGGATGGCTGCAGCTGAGCGGGACCTGGTACTATTTCGGCAATGACAGCTATATGAAGACGGGCTGGCAGCATGTAAACGGAAAATGGTACTATATGTCAGGAAACGGAGGCATGCTGACAGGGTGGCAGTACATCAACGGAAGATGGTATTACCTGGAAGGAAGCGGAGCGATGCTGACGGGCTGGCAGTACATCAACGGAAGATGGTATTATCTGGAAGGAAGCGGAGCGATGCTGACGGGCTGGCAGTATATCAACGGAAAATGGTACTATCTGGAAGGAAGCGGAGCGATGCTGACAGGGTGGCAGTATATCAACGGAAAATGGTACTATCTGGAAGGAAGCGGAGCGATGCTGACAGGCTGGCAGTATATCAATGGAAACTGGTATTACCTTGGCAGCAGCGGAGCCATGTATGCGGATGCCTGGACACCGGACGGCTTCTATATGGGAAGGAACGGAGCCTATACGGGACAGAGAAGATAGGGAATCCGAATCCGGGATTCCGAAAACCGCAGCTAAGAAAAAGCTAAGAAAAATCTGACGGTGATTAAGCGGCGGCAAAAAACTCCGCAGATGTATGGAAGTACGGAAATTCCTGTGCTATGATGCTTCACAGCAAAATGGAAAGAAGGTCATAACATGGGAAATGTGATAAGTGTATTGTTTCTGATTCTTATGGTGGTTATCGGCGGGATTCCCAGCATTGTCATTACGGCCAGCATCCCGGTTCTGATTGCCCAGAAGATATACAGAAAGGCCAGATACGGAGTATCTCTTTATGCATAAAAGCAGATAATGGCTGATACGCAGATGGATTTTCTGAAACGAAAACACCGGAATCCCCGGGTCCTGCAAGTGACCCTGGCTGGATCCGGTGTTTTTTATGCCCGGAAACAGGACAATATGGAATACAGGAGCTGAAGGAGAAACTTAACAAAAACTTAGCGGAAACTTAGCGGGAAAGTATGATATAATATTTTATCAAATCGACCATTTGAAATCGGGAGGAAAGGAAGAGGCAGGATATATGCATGGAAAGAAAAAATCAGTATTGAAAAACTGTCTTATTACAGTGGGAATCCTGCTGCTGGCTTCCGGTTTCTGCTTTCTGCTGCAGAATATCGGAGAAGGAAATGATCATGTCCTGCTGATTTTTGTGCTTGCCGTACTGTTTATTTCCAGGCTGACAGACGGATACGGCTATGGAATTGCAGCCTCCATGGCAGCAGTTCTGGGAGTCAATTACGTTTTTACAACACCTTATTTTGAATTCAATTTTACCATCACAGGATATCCACTGACATTTGTTTCCATGCTGGCCGTGGCCTGCAGTGTCAGTGCGCTGACCACTCAGATCAAAAAGCAGGAGCAGATCCGTCTGGAAGCGGAAAAGGAAAAGATGCGGGGGAACCTTCTGAGGGCGGTATCCCATGATATCCGCACACCCCTTACTTCCATTGTGGCATCTGCCTCCGGGATGATCGAACATTATGACGTGCTGCCCAAGGACCAGAAAATGGAGCTTCTGACAGATATCCGGGAGGAAGCGCAGTGGCTCATCAGAATTGTGGAAAATCTTCTGTCGGTCACCAGAATCAGTCAGGAGGGCGGTCCGAAACTGGATACCCAGGAGGAACTGGTGGAAGAGATCATCAGCGGAGCTGTGGAAAAATTCAGAAAGCGGTTTCCTGATGTGGAAGTGGAAGTATCTCTGCCGGAAGAAGTTCTGCTGGTGCCCATGGATGGGATTCTGATTGAACAGGTTCTGGTAAATCTTCTGGAAAATTCCGTTCTTCATGGAAAAACCACCACGAGGATTGACATCATCGTCCGGCAGGAGGAAAAAAGGGTCGTTTTTTATGTGGAAGATGACGGCCAGGGCATCCGGGAAAATGTTCTTCCGGTCATGTTTGACGGAATCATCCAGAACGGTGACTGCAGAGAAAGCGATGCGAAACGGAATATGGGAATCGGCCTGTCCGTATGCAAGAGCATCATCAAAGCGCATAAAGGGAATATGAAGGCAGAAAACAAACCAACAGGCGGGGCCCGGATCATATTCTGGCTCCCTGCCGGAGAAGAATGAGGAATACCTATGGAGATTAAAGACAGAGTACTTGTGATTGAAGACGACAAACATATCTGCAGCTTTTTCAGAACAATTCTGGAGGCCAACAACTATGATGTGATCATGGCCCAGACCGGAACGGAGGCTTACAGTCTGATTACCTCCAGATGCCCGGATGTGGTGATTCTGGATCTGGGGCTGCCGGACATGGACGGAATGAAGATTCTGAAAAGTGTCCGGGAATGGTCCAGCATGCCGATCATTGTCGTGTCTGCGAGAACCCATGAAAAAGATAAAGTGGCGGCCCTGGACCTGGGGGCAGATGATTATATCACCAAACCTTTCGGAACGTCGGAACTTCTGGCCAGAATCCGGACGGCCATCCGTCATACCAGGACTTCACTCATGTCGCCGGGAGGGGCTCAGACCGGAACGTTTTCCGCAGACGGCCTTGTTATTGACTATGACAAGCACCGGGTATTTGTGGATGGAAATGACGCAGGACTGACGCAGAATGAATATAAAATCGTGAGCCTTCTGGGAAAATATCCGGGAAAAGTCCTTACATACGATTATATCATTAAGGAAATCTGGGGCCCCAACATGAAGAATGACAACAGGATCCTCAGGGTCAATATGGCCAATATCAGAAGGAAGATCGAAAAAAATCCGGCTCAGCCCCGTTATATTTTCACAGAAGTAGGAGTCGGCTACCGGATTGTGGAGCCGGACTGAAAAAGAGGATTGACAGAAAAGTTAGTCAGTGCTAATCTGAATACAGAACCTGGAAGAAAGAAAAAGAGAAAGTCCGGGATATCCGGACTTTTTTTGTATGGGCTTTAGCCTGTTGAGGGCATTGGAGTTTTTCGTGTTCCGAAAAATGGA
>OGGQ01000970.1_pt1 | contig 39851 bp, 39 predicted proteins | sample 1571191 | NCBI WGS metagenome assembly OGGQ01 (sample SAMEA2582061, study PRJEB24529) | metagenome | biome: Human gut stool | place: China | collected 2011
CCGGAAAGATATCCGGACGCCGAAGGCGGCTTTGGCCAAAGGCCAAAGTACTGACTAGTACCCTTCCGCTCACAATGGATTAGTTTTTTGACGTCAATATTTAATTTTTCGGAACAAGATGTCTTTTGAATTCCAGAGGATCGTACCAGTAACAGCCCACGCAGGCATCCTCCTCGAAATTATGGGTCTTTCCTCCGGCATAATAGGACATCGGGTACCCAAGCAGCTTCGCGTCGAACCTTATGCCCGTGCGTCGGCATTCCTTGCAGAACTGCCTTTTTGCGTCGTTGGCCGCCTTGCTCAGCGGCTGGAAATCGGAAAGACGTTGGTTTTCGTTTCTCATTACCCTTGACTCGTTTTTCATGCCGTTTTTATGATCCACTTCGGGATTTGACGTGCCAAGGACTACGCATCTTCTGGATTTTATCGTTCTTTTTATCTCAGCGTTGATATGCTGGGAAAAATCGTTGTCATTAAAGCCATTGAGCCTTATCCTGTCTATGCCGTTCCCTGGAGTTATGCTCTTGTCAAACTCTATTATATATTTTTTAGCCAGGGTAGATTCCTTCCTCGCCCAGGAGGCGCCGTTGCCGAATTTGAGCCCGGTGTATTCTCCGGTAAATTCCGAAACGTTTACCCAACGGCTTATACCGTTTTTATCGGGAGAAGCCAATTTAAGAAAAAGATCGGTCTTCGTCATCTTAGCCATATTCAACCTCCGTATTTTTACATATATTGCTCTATTATTTATAATAACACATATTTGTCCTAAGGTCGATTATATGTTTAAATTTTTGTTTGACTAAAAAAACATATATTTTTTTGCATTGAAATTTCATAAAAGAGTTGAAATTTCAAAAATTCCTGTTATAATAGTTGACATATCAAATACATTTGTCCACGACAGGAGGAATTTATATGCCATTATCATCGGCCGCACCGTCATATATAGCTGAAAGAGTTACAAGACTTAACGGAGAATCCGCCTTTGCCATACTTTCAAAAGCTAAAGCCCTTGAGGCTCAGGGGATGGATGTTATTCATCTTGAAATTGGGCAGCCGGATTTTCAGACTCCTTCCAACATAATGGAGGCCGCGGACAGGGCTATGGCCAACGGCTGCACGGGATACAGCCCGACGCTGGGCTTTAACGAGCTGAGACAGGCCGTGGCTGATTATGTGAAAAAATATAAAAATGTGGATGCTGGGCTGGAAAACGTGGCCATCGTTCCCGGAGGAAAGCCTACCATGTTTTTCACGATGATGACACTTGTAAGGCCGGGAGACGAGGTCATTTACCCGAACCCGGGCTTCCCCATATACGAAAGCTGTATAAAGTTCGCTGAAGGCGTACCGGTGCCGCTTCCCATCACCGCCGAAAACGATTTCAGGCTGGACATAGAGAAATTCAAAAGCCTCATAACTCCAAAAACAAAGCTGATAATCATAAACAGCCCCGGAAATCCGACGGGCGGAGTGTTTGAGAAGGAGGACATACTGGCTATGGCCGAGGTGCTCAGGGACAGGCCGGACATATTTATTCTTTCCGATGAGATATATGACAGGCTCGTCTTTGACGGAAAGACGTTTTCCATAGCTTCCCTTCCCGAATTCAGGGACAGGACTCTGGTGCTGGACGGCTTTTCAAAAAGCTATTCCATGACCGGATGGAGAATAGGCTATTGCGTGGCCAATGAGGAAATAATAAAACGGTTTGAACTGCTTATGGTAAATTCCGTTTCCTGTACATGCTCGTTTACACAGATGGGAGCTTTGGAAGCGCTTACCGGCTCTCAGGATTCCGTTGACAGAATGAGAGAGGAATTCAGAAAAAGAAGGGACTGGCTCGTTGAGGCGCTCAACAATATCGACGGCATCGAGTGCCGCCTGCCGAGGGGAGCGTTTTATGCTTTCCCTGATATATCGTCCTTTGGGCTCACAAGCAAAGAGTTTGCCGACAGGCTCCTTAACGAGGAGGGCGTAGCCCTTGCGTGGGGAACATCCTTCGGAGAGTATGGAGAGGGACACATAAGAATATCCTACGCGACAAGCCTTGAAAATCTTAAGGAGGCTGTAAAGAGGATAAGGAGATTCACTCAGAGACTGAGAATGGAAAAACTTAAGACCGTATCAGCGTAAGCATTAAAAAATCCTGCCGGGCATTACCCTGACAGGATTTATTTTTGTTGGATCAGTACAGTCCGGCCATTACCGGCGCGATGACTACCGTAAGCACTCCGGCTATGACGATGGCGAGGGAACCCATGGCGCCCACAAGCTCGTCAAGCTGTATGGCTCTGGACGTTCCTATGGCATGGGACGCCGTGCCAACCGAAAGGCCAAGGGCAATGGGGTTTGTTATTTTGAATATTTTTGAGAACACGGTGACAAAAGCCGCTCCTATGATTCCGGAAACGACAACGGCCACGCAGGTGACGCCGGCTATTCCGCCAAGTTCCTCGGTTATTCCCAGGGCGATGGCGAGAGTGACAGATTTGGGAGCGAGTCCGAAATATACCTCATCGGAAAGACTGAAAGCCTTTGCCAGCGCGAACATAGTAACGGCGCAGGCGATGGAGCCGGAAAGTATGGCGCATATTATGGCTTTAAAGTTCTTTTTAAGCACCTCGGTTTGCCTGTAAAGAGGCACGGCGAGGGCGATGGTGGCTGGGGTTAGCAGAAACTGCACCATAGAGCCGCCGACGTTATAGGTGTCATAGCTTATTCCGCTCAGTGCGAGAAAAGCTATTACGATTATAATGGATATTAAAAGCGGGTTGCATATTACCAGCTTTGTTTTCTGATTTATTATCATTCCGATCTTAAACGCGGCTATGGTGAGGACGATGCCGAAAAAGGCGGTCCCGAAAAGTCCGCTGTATAGGTTTTCAAGCATTTGTCATTCCTCCTTTGATTTCTTTTCACCGCTGTCGATTATTTTCTGGGCTACCTTGCCCGTAACAAAGAAGCATACGAGGGTGGAAATGATGATAATGGCGAAAATTCCGACGATCTCGTCCCTGATGGCGGGAAAACTGGTCAAAAGGCTGGCTCCTACGGGAACGAAGGTTATAGTCATGATGCTGAGAAGAAAGTCCGCCGCGTCAGATACCTGATCCAGCTTTATGACCTTCATACAAAGAAGGATGAAAAGAAGAACCATGCCCCATACGCTTGCCGGAACGGGAAGCGGTATCACCGAATTAAGCACCTCTCCGACAAGGGAAAGGGCGGCGATTATGCCAAACTGCATTATGTATTTCATAAAATTGCCCTCCTGTAATTACTGACAACATCTAAAATCATTGACCTACCAATTATTATATAGTATTGAACAAAAATTACAATATTTTTTTGATATAATACAGCAGTAAGTTCATAATTTTAATGAAGAGCGATTTTTTGTATATAATATATGCAATATAATAGGTAGAAACAGATATTAAATATTAAAAAAGAGGATAACAGGTAAGCGGGACATACGCCTGAAAAACGGTATATGCAAAAAGAAATAAACATTTTTGTCTGACAAAAAAATCCGGCGCGAATATTCCCGCCGGATAAAAATTATGAATCTTTTGATTAAAGCTCGGTCTCAACGCCGTTTATTATGGCCGTCTCATCGCCTTCTATGGGAATGACGATAAAACGTCTGCCGTCGATTATCCTTGTTGCTATTTCCTCCGCTTTCTCATCGCTGACATTAAGGACGATGCTCTCACCGCCGCCGCTCTCCCAGGGCAGGCTGAGTGAGGAATCGGACGATGCTTTTGCCTCGGCAAGCTGAGTTTTAAGCTCGGCCACTTCCTTTTGCAGCTCGGCTTCTCTCTGCTTTTTAGCGCTTCCCTCGAGTATTTTGCCGTCTATGATGTTTTCCAGAACCGGAGGCTCTTCGCCGAATTCCTCCCGGCAGGCAGATTCGATTTTTTCCGCCGTATCCTCGGATATGTAGCCGTTGGTCAGCATTGACTCTATTGTCCTGCTGTCGAGTACCGTCGGTTCTGAGGATGTGGACGTGTCAAGCTCCTGCGACATGGCGCTTAACGCCTGATGTATTCCGGTTACAAGATCGTCGCTTCCGTCCTCCGAGGCAATGGCCTTCACGATCTCGCCAAAGGCTGTTTTTTCCTCAGCCGCGGTGCGTTTCGGAACGCAGCCAAAGGCCGCCTGGGCAAAATCCGTTTTAGGCTCCTTGGGCGTTTTTGTATAGAACATGAGGGAATGAATGTCGCTGCTTCTGTCCGTGAAGGCGGGAAAAACAAAACCGTTTTCAGGCATGGAAACAACCCAGTCCCTTATCCTTGAGCCTATCCTGTGCTCGTCCTCCCTGTAGCCGAGAGCCGCCTTCGTAAGCTCGACAGGACAGATGGCGCAGATTATGTATTTATATACTTCCTCCGATTCGTCCAGCTTGTTATTGTCGTTCGTCTTTACGATAACGTCGTAGGCGTCGTTAAAAAGAAGTATGAGATAATTTCCGTCATAGTCGTAATTGTCGATTATAAGCTCGAAAAGCCTGTCGGCAAGAGCGTCGTTTTTAAGCTCGCTGTCCCTGAGCCCCAGAAGAAAGTTCTGCTTTCCTCCGGATAACTCCTCGCCGGGCTCAAAGCCAAGCTCCAGAAGATTGTTGCCAACGGTGCCAGAAAGGACTTTTTTGGCGATATCAAGATATTTAAAAAATTCATCGTCAGCGAGATTCAAAAAAGTTTCGTTTATGTTTACGATGATTTCCTTGTGTGAGTCAACATAGCAGCCGCGCATTTTGGTAAAGGTGCATTCGCCTTTTTTCAGCCTGCGCTTAAGCTCAAGAATGTCTTTTTTATTCATATTTATTTTCCTTTCATATATCTGTCGTTTATATCAAATAATATTATAAATTTAAAAAAACCGTGCCGCAAGGCGAACGGAAAAATTTTATGCTTCTTTCGTTTCTAAATTCCCAGTATAGGTTTACGCCGGAAAGGTTAAATTAAATTCTGCGAAAGGATATTTCGCAAGCCGATGTTCAGGGAAGTGAGATTTTGAAAAAAGTCGGAAGATTTTTGATTTTGCCTTTATTCGCGGCGGCGGTATCTTTCTTTCCGGTTTCTCTGAACGGAGGGGAAAGCGAGGCTGTCGCGGCTGCCGTCAATACGGATGAAAGGCTGCTCATACCGGGCGGACAGGCCGTAGGCATAACGCTTGAGAGCGAAGGCGTGCTTGTTCTTGGCACGGGAAACGTCACCGGAAGCGACAGACGCATATATACTCCGGCAAAACAGCTTCTTAAGGAGGGAGACCTCATACTTGAGGCCAACGGCGCGCATATGGACGACAAGGAGGCTCTGGAGACGGCCATAAGGGAATGCGGAGACGTTCTTGAGCTTACCGTCGTAAGAGACAACAGGGAAATAAGCGTCGAATTGAGCCCGGTAAAAAGCCTTGAGGATGGAAGCAATAAAATAGGTATATGGGTAAGGGACAGCACCCAGGGAATAGGGACACTTACCTATATCGACCCGGAGGACAACAGTTTCGGAGCCCTCGGCCATGGAATATATGACGCCGACACGGGCAGCCTTATGGCGCTCAAAAGCGGAGAGGTCGTTGAAAGCCGTATTACGGGCATCGTAAAAAGCGAGAAGGGTTCTCCCGGAGAGCTGAAGGGTGTTCTTAACAAGGAGAGCGTACTCGGCGAGATAGCCGAAAACAATGAATGCGGCATATACGGCAGTCTTGAGTCATCAGCGGCTGAAAGCCTTTATACCGAGGCGATACCGATAGCGGAGGCCGAGGATGTCAGAACCGGAGACGCCGTCATACTGTGCTCCGACGGAGACGGGAATATCGGGGAATACGCCATAGAGATAGAAAGCGTTGACCCGAACCATTCCAGCGACGACAAGGGCATGGTGATCAGGATAACCGATGACAGGCTTAAGGACAGCTCCGGCGGCATAGTACAGGGCATGAGCGGCTCGCCCATAATCCAGGACGGCAGACTTGTGGGGGCGGTGACACATGTTTTCATAAGGGAGCCGGATAAGGGTTATGGTATATTTATTGAAAACATGCTGAAAAACGATGTTTGACACAAGGGCGGGCTTAGGCCCGCCTCAGCATGTTTATGCATAATTATAAAGTTTTTTGTCGTTTCAGGACGATTTTGGTGTATAATCTTATAAAGACCATTTTATGACCGTGGAAAACAACTACCCAGGGGGCGAAAGCAATGACAAAAGATCTGTATACCATAGGCGAGACGGCGAAACTGCTTGGAGTATCAACACAGACGCTGAGATTCTATGACAAAAAGAAAATAATCGAACCGGTATACATTGATCCGGAGACCGGTTACAGATACTATTCCTATAAACAGTTCCATATTATAGACAGAATAAAATATCTGCAAGGCTTCGGCCTTTCCCTTGACGAGATAGCGGTCATTATAAAGGAGGGCACGGTCGAGGGGCTTATGCCGTTTTTGCATAAGCAGAAGGATGATTTGCACGATGAGATAAAAAGACTACAGGACAGGATAAGGGATATAGACTGGTACATAAATTATTTTTCATATATGAAAAACGATGAGGATTCGGGAATGTTCATCTATAAAATACATCAGGAAAAGAGGTACATACTTGAGGTCCCGGTGTTAAAAAGCGATCAGCTTTCCGATATGGAGATAAGACTCGCGGCGGCAAAGGCCAGTCCTGAACATTCCGGCCTCAACTACAGAAGGCTCTATGGCTATAAAATAAGTTTTGACGGGCTTATAAAACAGAAATTTGAGCCGTATACATATTTCATTTATCTCAGGAAGGATCCGGGAACCAGATCGGAGTGCTTCGGTGAGCTGCCGGAGGGAGATTATATCTGCTTCCGCACCAAAATACTCAAGGAAGAGTGGGAGACGGAAATACTGAAAAACTATTTTTCCGAACTGCCCAAGCCGCGGCTCATACTCGCTCTGGAATTTGAGGATAACCTTGTGGACTGGTCGGACGCAATGTATGAGGTCCAGATACTTATATAATATAAAATTACCGCCACATATGGACGTTTGGACGTATTTGGCGGATTTTTTTCGTTTTTCGCGAAAAAACCGTTGACCTTATCCTTACTATAAGGTTTAGGATAAAAACAGGAACATAAGAGGAGCTCCAATATTCTTTATGTTTTTCGCTGTACCCCGTTTATGGGTTAAAATAACGTCCCGGCCGGCAAAATTAAAGGGACGGAGGCAAAACGCGGGTATATCGCAACGGTATTTTTGTAAAACTGCCGAAAAAATAAAAAGATCATATTTGGAGGTGTTTGGTTTGTATAAAGAGGATACTGAAATATTATACAGGGGCTCAAGGCTTGAAAAGGAGATAATAGATCCGGACTGCCCGCCCATATATTATTCCACGGCCTGCGCCGTAAGGGATATGGACGACTATGATTTCGCCAATTCCGGCGGGAAATATTTTTACAACAGGACGGCCGCGCCAAACAGGGATATGCTTGCCGAGGCGGTAAGCTATCTTGAGAATGGAGAAGACAGCTTGATAACTTCTTCCGGAATGGCGGCCATATCAACGGTCATACTTTCACTGCTTGAAAAGGGCGACAGGATACTTATAAGCAAGGCCGTGTACGGCGAGACCATAGAGCTGCTTGACAATATGCTTACTAAATTCGGCATAGCGTCGGACTATGTTGACTTTACTGACATCGAAGCCGTAAAGTCGGCGGTAAGACCTGAGACAAGGATGCTTTATACGGAAATAATAAGCAATCCGCTCATAAATGTCGTCGATATTGACGCCATAACGGATATAGCAAAGAAAAATAAAGCGCTGACGGTCGTTGACAGCACGTTTACGACGCCGTTTACGATAAAGCCCCTTGAGCACGGAGCCGACATAGTCATCCATTCTATGACAAAGTTTTTCGGAGGCCACAGCGATATTACGGCGGGTTCCATAACAGCTTCGCGTGAGCTTATAAAAAAGATGAATCAATATTTCCTGCTTTTGGGCTGCTGTCTTGACCCCAACAGCGCATGGCTTTTGCTCAGAAGCGTAAGGACTATGAAGCTCAGAGTTGAAAAGCAGATGGAAAACGCCCGGAAAATCGCGGAGGCGCTCGCAGGCGATCCAAGGGTAAGATATGTCAATTATCCGTCTCTGTCATACCATCCCCAGCACGAACTGGCGGAAAAAATATTTAAAAACGGATTTGGCCCCATGCTCAGCTTCAGAGTGGAGGACGACAGGGAAAAGGTAAACGGGTTCATAAGAAGCCTTGACATAGTCAAATATCTCGGAACCCTCGGCGGCTACAGGACTTCTCTTGCCCATCCCGCCACGGCGTTCAGATATGAATTTACGCCGGAGAAGCTCAGGGAAATGGGAATGGAGGAAGGGCTTATAAGGATATCGGCAGGAATAGAGGACGCCGATGATATTATAAACGATATAAAATCAGCGCTGGACGTTTTCGGAAAGGCGTAAAATAAAATCAAACAGTAAAAAAGGAGGCGGCATTATGGAAACTATTTTGAAAATAGTTCAGACCATATCCGATTTTATGTGGGGCATACCGATGCTCGTTGCCCTTGTTGGAACAGGACTTTATCTTACGATAAAATTCAGGGGCAGATACATAACAAAAATGGGATTTCATTTCAAAAACACCTATGGAAAGATATTTAAAGGCGGAGAAGGAGAAGGAACTATCTCCGGTTTCGCGGCGGCCTGCACCGCTATGGCGAACACCATCGGCGTCGGAAGCATAGGCGGCGTGGCTACAGCCATAACCATGGGAGGTCCCGGAGCGATCTTCTGGATGTGGATATCAGGACTTTTGGGCATATCCACAAAGGCCTGCGAGATAATCCTCGGACAGAGATACAGAGTTAAATTCGACAAATCCAAGGACGAGTATATTTGCGACCGTTCGTTTGTAATGAAAAACGCGCTCGGATGGAAAAAGGGAGCGCTTGTGCTCGCCGTATTCTGTTTTATGTTCGGACCCTGGACATGCTGCGTGCAGACGGAGTCTCTCACAAGCTCCCTTCAGGAGGGCTTTGGGCTCGATCCCAAAATATCGGTTATACTTCTTGGAATAACCTGCTTTGTGACCATTGCCGGAGGACTTAAAAGAATATCGTCGGTAATGGAAAAGACGGTTCCCTTTATGGCCATCGCCTATATGATAGCCGGAGTCGGCATACTTGTTTTAAACTACGATAAAGTGCCCTACGCCGTTGGGCTCATATTCAAGTCGGCGTTCACGCCTATGGCGGGAGTTGGCGGCTTTGCCGGAGCCACGGTAATGCAGGCCATAAGATACGGCATAGCCAGAGGGCTTTATTCCAACGACGCCGGAACGGGCTACGGAATAGTCGCCCATGCCTCGGCTATGACGGATCATCCCGTACGTCAGTCGTCCTGGGGCTGGGGAGAGGTTTTCCTTGTAACGATAATAGTATGCTCTGTAACGGCTTTTTCAATAATCATAACGGATTCGTACATAAAATATCCTGATGTAACGAGCGCGCAGCTTACGACAGTCGCGTTTAAGGAAGTATACGGAAACTTCGGCGGCTACTTCATGGCCATAGCGACTACGCTTTTCGTATGGACGACAATAATCGGAATGTATTATTCATGCACAAAGTCCGTGGACTATGCCTTTGGCGACACAAAGGCGAACAAAATAGCAACGCCTTTGTATATGATATATTATATGATACCCTGCCTTATCTTCTATAACGCCGAGGCGGAACTGCTCTGGGCGGCTACGGATCTCATAAGCGCGATGTATGTTGTAATTACGCTTATATTCATTTACGCGAAAAGAAAGGAAATATTCAGGCTCTACAACGACTTCTGGGGAAGGTTCATACCTGCCATAAACAGAGGAGAACACCCCGAGCCTGTTTCGTACGAGACCATTGAAAAGTGAAAGGAATGAGATAATGGACAAATTTTCACAGCTTTTGGAAAAACATAAACTTGTCATCCTTGACGGGGCTATGGCCACCCAGCTTGAGGCGAGGGGATGCGACATAAACGACGAGCTTTGGTCGGCTAAAATGCTCGCGGAAGCTCCCGAGCTCATAGAAGCCGTGCATCTTGATTATTTTGAGGCCGGAGCGGATATAGGAACATCGGCAAGCTATCAGGCAACGGTGCCGGGATTTATGAAAAAGGGCTTTTCCAGAGAGGAGAGCGAGGCTCTCATAAAGAGATCTATGGAGCTTCTTATAAGCGCCAGAGACAAATATCAGAAAGAGCATCCCGAGAAAGAGCTGCTCGCGGCCGCGGCCGCTGTAGGCCCTTATGGGGCATATCTTGCCGACGGCTCGGAATACAGGGGAGACTACATAGTGGACAGGGGCGCCCTTGAAAGCTTTCATAGAGAAAGAATGGAACTGCTTAAGGATGCCGGAGCCGATATTTTCGCCTGTGAGACCCTTCCATGCCTTTGGGAGGCTGAGATAATACTTGACGTGGCTAAGGAGCTTGACGCGCCCTGCTGGTTCAGTTTCAGCTGCCGCGACGGAGCGCATATAAGCGACGGAACGCCCATATCGGAGTGCGCCAAGAGGCTTGACGGCGAGGACATTGTTAAGGCCGTGGGCGTAAACTGCACAAGACCGGAATACATTTCCGAGCTTATAGAAAACATAAGATCGTCCTGCTCAAAGCCGGTCGTTGTCTATCCAAACAGGGGAGAGGAATACGATCCGGTCAGAAAAATATGGCTCGGAGCGAAAAACGCCAAGGATTTCGGAGCGTGGACGGAGGAATGGTACGGCAGGGGAGCGTCCGTAATAGGCGGATGCTGCCGGACAACGCCCGGTGACATCGCTAAGGCCGCGGCTTTCAGAAACGGAATAATATAATTCAATAAGACAACGGATAGTCTATCCGTTTGTGCCATCAAAGGATCTCTATTTGGCTAAGGCGAAACAGAGGTCCTTTTTTAAATTTTAAGCATAACAGGCCATGAAAAAATCTTTTGCAAATATAGCGCGGATTTAACTTTGATTCGCGATTTTATAAGTAAAACGGCTGTAAGCAGTCTGGGATTTTAAATTTTTGGGGATAATATAAAATACAGGTTAAATAAAATCAAAAAGAAATCGGTTTAACGAAGATTTAACATAAATTTGGTTGGGAATTTAACCGAAACTTTATATACTGTACCCGTACCTCAAAAGGGGCAGCAAAATAAAGATTGTAAAAACATTTTATTAATTAAAGGAGTATTTGAAAATGAAGAAGAAAATTTTAGCTTTACTTACAGCATCTGTGATGGTACTTGGCGTTGCGGCTTGTTCATCATCAACAGAGGAAACGACAACAGAAGGAGAAACAACAGAAGAAACAACTGAAGAGGCTTCGGGAATGACAGGCGCTATCTCGGTTATCTCCCGTGAGGAAGGTTCCGGAACAAGAGGAGCTTTCGTAGAGCTCATGGGCGTTGTTGACGAGGATGACAACGATATTACTACGGTAAACGCTGAGATCACAAACTCAACATCAGTTATGCTTACAACTGTTGCAGGAAACCCCATGGCAATCGGATATGTTTCACTCGGATCACTTTCAGACGAAGTTAAAGCAATCAAGGTTGACGGAGTCGCAGCTACGGTAGAAGACATCAACAACGGAACATACAAAGTAGCAAGACCTTTCCTTGTTGCTTACAAAGACGGAAGCCTTACAGATGTTGCTCAGGATTTCCTCAACTTCATTATGAGCGATGACGGACAGGCTATCATTAATGAGGAAGGTTACATCAGCGTTGCGGAAGGAAACACATACACAGCAAGCGGAATGTCAGGAAGAATCGTTCTTGCAGGCTCAACATCAGTTTCACCTGTAATGGAAGTTCTTGCTGACGCTTACAAAGCTCTTAACCCCGATGTTACAATTGAGATTCAGCAGACAGGTTCCGGCGCCGGCATCACATCAGCGATCGAGGGAGTTTGCGACTTCGGTATGTCATCTCGTGCCCTTACGGATGAAGAGGCTGCTGAGCTTGTAAACACGCAGATTGCTACAGATGGTATCGCGGTTGTAGTAAACAACGAGAATCCCGTTGAGGATATGACATCAGACCAGATCAAGGGAATCTACCTTGGAGAAATCACAGACTGGTCAGAGATCCAGTAATCCAAACAGAACATAAAATAAAAAAGATTAAACCGCCCGGATCGACCCGGCGGTTTAATTTGCGAAAAACGGACTTCTTTGTTTTTACTTGATAGGAGAGAACTTTATGAGAGCAAGAGAAGAAATAATGCGAATAGTGTTCCTGCTCTGCGCCTGCATGTCCATTGTGGCTGTGGCAGCGATATGCGTCTTTATGTTCGCCAACGGTTTTCCGGCGATGGCGGAGATCGGCTTTGGCAAATTCCTTCTTGGAACCGAATGGAGACCCGGCCAGGAGCTCTTCGGAATATTCCCGATGATAATCGGAAGCATTTATGTAACGGCCGGAGCCATTATATTCGGAGTTCCCGTCGGCATACTGTGCGCCGTATTCCTCGCGCATTACTGTCCCAAAGGAATTTATACGATATTAAAACCCGCCGTTGATCTGCTTGCCGGCATACCTTCAATAGTGTACGGCTTCTTCGGCCTCGTCGTGATCGTTCCTGCGATGCAGGCTGTTTTCAGAACCAGCGGAAAGGGAATACTTACCGCGTCCCTGCTTCTTGGAATAATGATACTTCCCACGATCATAAGCGTTACGGAGGCGTCGCTCAGAGCTGTGCCCGAGGCGTATTACGAGGGATCGCTGGCTCTTGGTGCCACAAAGGAAAGAACTATATTCAGATCGGTAATGGTTGCGGCCAAATCCGGCGTAATGAGCGGCGTTATACTTGGAGTCGGACGCGCCATCGGAGAGACAATGGCCGTTATCATGGTTGCCGGAAACCAGGCGGCCATACCGGACAGCGTTCTCAAGGGAGTAAGGACTCTTACGGCAAACATCGTTCTTGAGATGGGATATGCTTCCGGACTGCACAGGGAGGCGCTTATTGCCACGGCTGTTGTGCTTTTCGTATTCATACTTATTATAAACGTATGCTTTTCACTGGTTAAAAGGAGGAACGGATAATGCAGAAGCTAAAGGAATACACAAAACATCCCGGTTCCTTCATCGTATTCATACTTATAATTCTGGCGACGATCATAACGGTCGGAACAATGCTTTTCCTTGTGGCCTATATACTTTTCAAAGGCATACCGAACATAACGCCCCAGCTTTTTGAATGGGAATATAATTCGGATAACGTCTCAATGATGCCGGCCATAATCAATACGGTCCTTATGACCGGGGCAACACTGCTTATGGCGGTCCCCATTGGAGTTTTTTCCGCTGTATATCTTGCGGAGTACGCGAAAAAAGGATCAAAATTAGTTAAGCTCATTAGGGTGACGGTGGAGACGCTTTCCGGTATACCGTCCATCGTATACGGCCTTTTTGGATTCCTTGCCTTTGTTGTGGCGCTCAAATGGGAATATTCGTTCATATCCGGATCGATTACGCTCGCGATAATGGTTCTTCCCCTCATAATGAGGACTACGGAGGAAGCGATTATGGCTGTACCGGATTCCTATAGAGAGGGTTCCTTCGGACTGGGAGCCGGAAAATTGAGAACCGTGTTCAGGATAGTCGTTCCCACGGCTATGCCCGGTATACTTTCCGGAGTAATACTCGCCATAGGAAGGATCGTCGGAGAGACGGCCGCGCTGATTTTTACGGCGGGAACAACGGCCGCTGTTCCGGAAGATATTTTCTCATCCACAAGAACGCTTGCCGTTCATATGTACTGCCTGCTTTCCGAGGGACTTTATACGGAACAGGCCTACGCCACGGCTGTAATACTTCTTGCGATGGTAATTATAATCAACGCCTTGTCCAGTTTCTGCGCCAAGAAACTTACTAAGAAATAACGGAGGGACAACATGAGTAAGATAGAAATAGAAAATATGAAACTTTATTACGGCGACTTCGAGGCCATAAAGGGTATAGACCTTTCCATTCCCCCCAACGAGATAACGGCCTTCATAGGACCGTCAGGATGCGGAAAGTCAACGGTGCTCAGATCGCTCAACAGAATGAACGACCTTATCGAGGACTGCAAAATAACGGGTAAAATAATGCTTGACGGCGAGGATATTTACGGAAATATGGACGTAAACCTTCTCAGGAAAAGAGTCGGAATGGTTTTCCAGAAGCCAAATCCTTTCCCCATGAGCATTTACGATAATATCGCCTACGGCCCCAGAACCCACGGCATACACTCAAAAGTAAAACTTGACGAGATAGTTGAGAAATCCTTAAGGGACGCGGCATTGTGGGACGACGTTAAGGACAGGCTCAAAAAGAGCGCCCTTGACATGAGCGGAGGCCAGCAGCAGAGACTTTGCATAGCCAGAGCGCTTGCGGTAGAGCCGGAAGTTCTGCTTATGGACGAGGCTACAAGCGCTCTCGACCCCATTTCCACATCAAAGATCGAAGACCTTGCTATGGAGCTTAAAAACAAGTATACTATAGTCATGGTAACGCATAATATGCAGCAGGCGGCCAGAGTATCGGACAAGACCGCGTTTTTCCTCCTCGGAGAGGTCATAGAGTTCAACGATACGGAAACACTGTTCTCGATGCCAAGGGACAAGAGAACGGAGGACTATATAACAGGGAGGTTCGGCTAATGAGAAACAAATTCGACGAGCAGCTTGAAAAACTGCACATAGAGCTTATAAAAATGGGCGCTTTATGCGAAGAAGCCGTTTCAACGGCGATACTTGCGCTTGAGAAAAACGACGTTAAAATACTTAATAAGGTTTTTGAGACCGACAGCGAGATAGATCAGGCCGAAAGAGACATTGAAAGGCTCTGCATGAAACTCCTTCTTCAGCAGCAGCCCGTCGCCACCGACCTGAGAGTTATTTCCTCGGCACTTAAGATGATAACGGATATGGAACGTGTAGGAGATCAGGCTTCCGACATCGCGGAGATATCCAAGATCATAATTGAGGAAGGCAGAGGAATAAACGAGGATATGAAAAAAATGGCCCATGAGGCCGTTAAGATGGTTACGGACAGCGTTGATTCCTTCGTAAAGAGGGATCTTGATCTGGCAAGAAAGGTCATTGCCTACGACGATGTTGTTGACGACTGGTTCTCCAAGATGAAAAAAGAGGTCATCGACCTTATTACAAAGGACAGCTATTCCGGAGAATATTCCATTGATCTGCTTATGATAGCTAAATATCTTGAGCGTATCGGCGACCATGCCACAAACATCGCCGAGTGGGTGGAATATTCCATCACAGGAACAAGAAGCCATAACAACTGAGGTGAACGGATTTGGTATCTTATGAGGAAATAAAGAAAAATCCGGCAATAAACACATATATCAGGAAGGCTGACGAATCTCTGAGGGCGCTCGGTTATACCGAGCACTCCTTTGCCCATGTCGGGAATGTGGCGGCAACGGCAGAGTACATACTCAGAACAATGGGCTACAGCGAGCACGACATAGAGACAGCCAAGATCGCGGCGTATCTCCACGACATCGGAAATCTTGTCAATAGGGTGGATCATTCCCAGAGCGGAGCGGTAATGGCCTTCCGCCTTCTGACAAACCTTGAGATGGAGGCCGAGGACATTGCGACCATAACTACGGCCATCGGAAACCATGACGAGGGCAACGGAGTGCCTGTAAACGCAGTGGCGGCGGCGCTTATCCTGGCTGACAAGTCGGATGTAAGGCGCTCAAGGGTGAGAAACAACGATATTTCCACCTTTGACATCCACGACAGGGTAAATTATTCCGTTGTCAGCAGCAGGCTCGTAATAAATGAGGACAAGACGTTCATTACCCTGGTGCTTTCCATTGATACGAATTACGGCTCGGTAATGGATTATTTTGAGATATTTCTCGGCCGTATGATACTTTGCAGAAAAGCGGCCGAAAGGCTTGGGCTTCAGTTTAAGCTGATGATAAACGACCAGCCTTTAATTTGATCTACAGGAAGGGAAAAACTGATGATATATTTGCTTGAAGATGATGAAAGCATCCGCAGCTTTGTGGAATACGCTCTTAACAATTCGGGACTTGAGTCCAAAGGATTTGAAAAACCGTCCGATTTCTGGAAGGGCATAGGCGAGGAGATACCTTCCCTCGTCATTCTTGACGTTATGCTTCCCGAGGAGGACGGCCTTGAAGTGCTTAAAAAGCTGAGAAACAGAAGCGAGACGAAAAAGGTGCCGGTAATAATGCTTACGGCAAAGGATTCGGAATATGATAAGGTTATCGGACTTGATTCCGGAGCCGACGACTATGTTTCAAAGCCCTTCGGAATGATGGAGCTTATATCGAGGATAAAGGCGCTCCTCAGAAGAACGGCCGAGGAGACGAAAAAGGATGAATATACGGTCGGCGGACTTTATGTATGCCCTTCAAAGCATATAGTCAGGGCAAACGGAAACGACGTCGTCCTGACATATAAGGAATTTGAACTGCTCTGCCTGCTCATATCAAACAGGGGAACGGTTTTCAACAGGGATCAGATACTCCAGAGGATATGGGGATTCGAGTTTGACGGAGAAAACAGAACCGTAGACGTCCACATAAGAACTCTCAGGACAAAACTCGGTGACTGCGGAAGGCTTGTTGAGACGGTGAGAGGAATAGGCTATAAAATAGGAGGGTAAAAGATGACCGGAAAAATATTCCGCAGTATAATCTGTGCTTCACTGGTCACCCTTCTTGCCTGCTTTGTGCTGATCATGGGGATACTCTATGAGTATTTCAACGGCAGCCTTCTGCGGGAGCTTAAAAACGAGGCGGATATTATTCAGCAGGGCATGGAGCTTTACGGCGAGGAATATCTTGAGGATACGGATTTCGCCAACCGCATCACATGGATAGACACGGACGGAACGGTTATTTACGACAGCATGGTAGAGGCTGACGAGCTTGAAAACCATCTTGAGAGAGAAGAGGTAAGAGAGGCCTTTGATGAAGGAAGCGGATCCAGCCAAAGATATTCGGCGACCATAGCCGAAAGAAACGTATATTACGCTAAACTGATGGACAACGATACCGTTATAAGGATCTCAAGCTCCCAGTATACGGTATGGACGCTTCTGCTTGCGATGCTGGAGCCCATAATATTCGTGTTTGTCATCGTGGCGGTTCTGTCGGTATTCCTGGCCGTAAAGCTCTCGAAAAAAATAATAGAGCCTCTGAACGGAATGGATCTTGACAACCCGGACGTGGACGGAAAATATCCGGAGATAGCGCCGCTTCTGAAAAAAATAAGCCGTCAGAATATGCTTATCGACAGACAGATGCGGGCGCTGAAAAAGAACGAGGAAGAATTTATGACCATAACCTCAAATATGAGCGAAGGCCTTGTCATAATAGACAATAAAACAAACGTGCTATCCTATAACAAGGGCGTGCTGAACCTTTTGAACAGAGAGAACGCCGAGATAGGCGACAGCGTTTTTGTCCTTAACCGTTCGGAGGGCTTCAGAGACGCCGTAGATAAAGCTATAGACGGAGAGCATGGAGAGGGCAGTTTTGAGGTTGACGGCCGTATATGCCAGGTGCTCGCCAATCCCGTTTTTGACGGCGGAAGCGTAAGGGGAGCGGTAATACTTGTTATGGATGTGACGGAAAAGGAAAGCCGTGAGGCTCTCAGACGGGAGTTTACGGCAAATGTTTCCCACGAGCTTAGGACGCCGCTCACGTCAATATACGGAATATCGGAAATGATGATGAACAACATCGTAAAGCCCGAGGACATAAACCGTTTCGCGGAGAACATACACAGCGAAAGCGGAAGGCTCATAAATCTTGTGAACGATATTATACGTCTTTCTCAGCTTGACGAGCTTTCAAACGGCGTGGAAAAAACGCCCGTTGATCTGTATGAATCGGCGAAAAGCGTGGCGCTGAGACTTTGTGAGCTTGCGGCAAAAAACGAGGTGACTATTGAAGTCACCGGAGAAAGCGCCGTAGTAAACGGAGTGACGTCTATGATAGACGAGATAATATACAACCTCTGCGAAAACGCCGTGAAGTATAATAAGCCCGGCGGAAAGGTCACCATATTCACCGGCAGGGAAAACGGCAAAAAAGTTATAAAGGTTTCCGACACAGGCATAGGTATACCAAAGGAACATCTTAACAGGATTTTTGAGAGGTTTTACAGGGTTGACAAAAGCCACTCCAGAAAGATAGGAGGCACGGGTCTCGGCCTGTCTATAGTAAAGCATGGCGCGGCCTATAACGGAGCCCATGTCACCGTGGACAGCAGGGAAGGAGAAGGCTCGACGTTTACCGTTATATTTGAGAAATAACTGATAAAAATAACTGATAAAAATAATTGATGCAAAGCCCGGACGCGACACGAAAAATGAAGCTCTCCGGGCTTTTTTGTCGCTCGTTTGCGAGGGTAAAAATATGGATATTATGAAATAATAGACATATACGCAAAGGAGTGATACTATGAAAAAACTGATAGCCTTACTTACGGCCGCCATCGCTTTGATAATTGCGTTTCCGCAGACTATATACGCTGAATATATAGGGAAGGGAGTACACGAGGCATATATTTACGGCTATCCGGACGGAACGATAAGGCCGGAGGATAGCCTGACAAGGGAGGAGGCCGCCTCCATGCTCTTCGCCGTGTTTAAGGAAAGCCTTTCCGCCGATGGAAAAAGCGTTCCCGTATTTGCGGACGTGCCCCGCGAAAGATGGTCGTTTCAGGCGGTGAACGCCCTTTACGCCAATAGGGCCTTGAGCGGAAACGAAGGGAAGTTCCGTCCGGACGATAAAATAACGAGGGCGGAGATGGCCTCCGTTATATACCGCCTGGCCGATTACGAGCCAGGAACAAAAAAATTTACGGATATTGACGGACACTGGGCGCAGAAGGCCATAGAGAATACCGCTGCGAGAGGATGGCTTGCCGGATATACGGACGGAACATTCCGACCGGACGGGAATATTACAAGGGCGGAAGCCGTATTCCTAATAAACGGCGCTTTGGACAGAAGGCCGGAAAACGAGGACGCGCTTCTTAACGATATGAAAATATGGACGGATAACACGGACACCGGCAAGTGGTATTATATAGCCATACAGGAGGCGTCAAACAGCCACGAATACTCACTTAAGGACAACGGATACGAGATATGGGATATAGTGACGGATAAATCTGAAAAAAAGGAAATAAGAGGATATGATTTGCTTGGTTATTGAAAAAAAGCTGTCAGCCGGTATATAAGGCTGGCGGCTTTTTTCGTAACGAATTACTTAAGAGTAAATTTGTTTTTATTAAAATCTATTATTCCTTCGTTTTTCAGCTTTCCAAGCACCGATGACAGCGCGCTCCTGTCAACGGCAAGATAATCGGCAAGTTCCCTGCGGTCAAAGGGGATAAAAAACGTGCGGCTGCCCGTTCTGGAAGAAACGGAGGAAAGGTAGGAAAGCACCTTTTCTTTTATTGATCGCTTTGAAAGATGTTCCACACGTCCGGTTAGAAAGATGTTTTTTTCGGCGAGTATCCTTATAAGATTCGCGGAAATATCAAAATGGAAGCCGCAGGCCGATGGGCAGGGGGTAACGGTTCGGTCTTTATCTATAAAAAGGACATCGCTTTTTTCCGGGGCGAAAACAGACAGGGGTATGCGGCCGACGCCGCCAAGAACAAAGGCTTCGCCAAAGAGCATGCCCTCCGTCAGCTCGGCGACTATGGTGACGCTTCCCCAGGCGTCTTCCTTTATTATTTGCAGTCTGCCCGAAAGAACTATGCCGATCTCTTTTATGGGATCTCCGGTATGATATACATATTCGTTTTTGCCGTAATGTCTTTCCCTTGCTCTGAGACATCCCATAACGGCAGTAATGCTGTATTCGGGAACTCCTTTGAACAGAGGGCATTTTTTTAAAGCCTCGGTGTTGTTCATATTCATCCTCCTGTCTTAAAATATTTATAAGTTTATGTTGTATTTGCAACATACAATACAACTCAATTATATTAAAATAAGGTCACAAAGTCAAATAAGGAGGAAACGAATATGATAAGAAAGATAATAAAAATAGATGAAAGCAAATGCGATGGATGCGGACTGTGCGCGGAGGCCTGCCACGAGGGAGCCATAGGAATGGTTGACGGAAAGGCCAAACTTCTCAGAGAGGACTATTGCGACGGACTGGGCGACTGCCTTCCCGCCTGCCCGCAAAACGCCATATCTTTCGAAGAGAGGGAGGCTCCCGAATACAACGAGCAGGCCGTTTTGGCGGCCAAAGCGGCCAAGGGCAGAACGGCGCACGCCTGCCCAGGAAGTATGATGAAGAGGATGGAAAGGACAAATTCCGCCGAGATATCCGTGTCCGGGCCTGTAAGTCAGCTTTCCCAGTGGCCGGTGCAGATAAAGCTCGTGCCGGTAAACGCGCCATATTTTGACGGAGCGAACCTTCTTGTGGCTGCCGACTGCACGGCCTATGCCTTCGGCGACTTCCATAACAGGTTCATAAAAAACAGGATAACCCTCATCGGCTGTCCAAAACTTGACGAGGGAGATTATACGGAAAAGCTCACGGAGATAATAAAAAACAACGATGTAAAGAGCCTTACTATAGTAAGGATGGAAGTGCCCTGCTGTGGAGCGCTGGAAAGAGCCGCTGTCAACGCGCTTAAAAACAGCGGAAAATTCATTCCTTGGCAGGTATATACGATAACTACGGACGGAAGGATAAAGGAATAATAACAATAATCCGAAAAAAAGGCAAAATATTTTTCCTATTAATTTGATAGGGATTGACAAAGCGCCCGCGAACAATTAAAATTATAAAGCGTACGGAATAGATAAATGTTTAGCGCCCTGCCTGAAGAAGGCGGAGCAAGGAGGTTTTTTAAATGCTGGAACTTAAAAATATCCGCTGGCGCCTTCCTGACGGAGAAGAAATACTTAAGGACATAAGCCTTCAGGTGCCCGACGGACAGCTTACGGTAATAACAGGACCTAACGGAGGAGGAAAGACCTCTCTGGCCAAACTCATAGCAGGAATAGAAAAACCGTCCGGAGGACAGATAATCCTTGACGGTGAGGATATAACGGAGTGGGACATAACAAAGAGAGCCAAAAACGGCATAGGCTACGCTTTTCAGCAGCCCGTGCGCTTTAAGGGGCTTGCCGTAAAAGATCTTTTAGAGCTTGCCGCCGGAGAAAAGATGCCGGAGGGAAATATGTGCGATATCCTCGGCGAGGTCGGACTCTGCGCAAAGGATTATATAAACAGGGATGTGGACGCTTCTCTTTCCGGAGGAGAAAGCAAGAGGATCGAGATCGCCACGGTGCTTGCGAGAAAGAATGTCAGAATACTCGTGTTTGACGAGCCGGAGGCGGGAATAGATCTCTGGAGTTTCGCCGGACTTATCGACGCTTTCCAGAGAATAAAGAGCAGACATTCCGAGGCGCTGCTCATCATTTCCCATCAGGAAAGAATACTTGAGATCGCCGACAAAATAGTAGTTATCGCCGACGGAAAGATACGCACGGAGGGAAATAAGGACGAAGTGCTTCCCCAGCTTCTTTCCGGAGAAAAGGGAGCAAGGTGTCCGCTCGGAAAAGACAGAAAGGAAGTGCCTGTAAATGAATAATATAACACAGTCTCTTCTTAGCATACTTTCGGACTGGAAGGGAGAATTTAAGGGAGCCTTCAATATAAGGGAGGACGGAGGCTGCGCCGGAAGGCAGTCATCGGCCAACATAAAGATAGAGTCAAAGAAGGATCTTCCCGGACTTGATATACACATCAAACCCGGCACAAAGGGCGAGACCGTATATATACCCGCCTGCGTTACCCATGGAAACATCGATGATGTCGTTTATAATGATTTCTTCGTAGGAGAAGGAGCGGACGTTGTTATCGTTGCCGGATGCGGCGTTCACACGGATAACGAGGAAGAGGCACGCCACAATGGAATCCATAGATTTTTCCTTGACAAGGGAGCCAAGGTGCTTTATAAGGAAAAACATATCGGAACCGGAAACGGCGAGGGAATAAAGAGAATAGACCCCGTTACGGATATAGAGCTCGGCGAGGACTCCGTGCTTGAGATGGATACGGTACAGCTTTCCGGAGTCGACAAAACAACAAGGACGACAAGAGGAAAACTCGGCGCGAGGGCAAAGCTCATAATCAAGGAGCGTATAATGACCGACGACGATGAAACGGCTACAACGGATTTCGAGGTATCACTTGACGGAGAGGACTCGGGAGTTGATCTTATATCCCGTTCCGTTGCCAGGGATAATTCCTATCAGGAATATCATTCCGTTATAAAGGGCAACTGCCGCTGCACCGGACATTCGGAATGTGATGCCATTCTTGTCGGAAACGGAAGGGTAAACGCCGTTCCCGAGCTTTACGCCGGAAACATCGACGCGTCCCTTATACATGAGGCCGCCATCGGAAAGATCGCCGGAGAACAGATAACAAAACTTCGCACTCTTGGACTTACAGAGGAAGAAGCAGAGGCAAAGATAATAGAAGGATTTTTAAAAGCCTGAAAACGATTCCCCATTTGCGTATACCGCGGATGGGGATTTTTGTGTATCTCCGGGGACGTTTTTGTCTTGCGACGGCACTTGCAGATTAATTTTTTATTAATATTCCATATGAAAATTTGACGATAGGGCCGGGCAATGATATACTAAAAAGGCAGTGTTTTTTTAACCGGACACGCTTATAAAGACAAAATAAGATCAAAAGGTGATACAATGGATAATGAATTTGAAAAGGAAAATAAACAGGGGGCTTCACCGGAGAATAACGGAGAAACGGTGAGCGGCGGCGAAAACGCCGAAAAGCCAGAAACCGCGGAGACGGCGGCCGAAGCTATGGAAAACGGCGATGCCGCTTACGTTCAAAACGACGGAGCCGAAGAAATCAAAGACGACGGCACGGCACCGGACAGTGGGGAAGCCGATGAGCCTTCCGAGGAAAAAACAGAGGAAGCCGGAGAAACCGAGACGAAAGACGGCGAGACAGCCGAAAACAGCGAGTCAACAGAGGTTACGGCAGAAAACGGCGGAGAACAGGCGAAAAAAGGCTTTGTAGCCAGATACAAGGAAAGATATTACGCTAAGGAGGCGGCGAAGCGCGAGAGACAGAGGCTCAGCGATGAGAACATCAGACGAATAAGAGAGGAACGCCGCGCGGAAATGATGGCCAGGGAGGATGAGCTCAACTGGTTCCAGAAATTCCTTATGTCCGAGGGCAAATACATCAACTATGAGAACAAGCAGGCCATAGTGCTTATCACGTCTCTCATACTCGGAATCGTGCTTTTTATCGTAGTTATCAAGGCGGGCTTCATAACAAAGGAGAAATTTGGCCTTGGCGGAGACGCTACGAAAGCTATAGTATATTCAAAGGACAACGAGCTTTACTGCTATGACCTTAAAAACGAGCCGGTTATGATATCCGATAACATTTCGTCAGGCGGAGCGGTATCCTACAGCTATGTTGGAAGCGGCACAACGGTGGCCGAGGACGGCGAAAGCGTTTACTTTATTGACAACGCAGCGTCAGACGGCTCGTTCAGCCTTAATTTCTATGAGGCCGGAGGAAAAGACGATCCTTCTCTCATCAGCGACAGCGTTATCGACTATGAGATAAGCTATAAGGGCGAGGGATGTGTTTATGTTGTTCACGACGCTGAAACAAACGAGCTTACCCTTTACGCCTATGACAGGGACGGTGGAAAGACAGCGAAGATAGTTGACGGAATTGGTTCCGGAAATTCCAACTACGCCCTTTCATCCGACGGAGAAAAGGTAATTTACATTACCCGCGATGACAATGGAACAGCTCTCAACATATGCAATATCGACGGTACGGACGCTGAGGTGATCGATACGGACGTGGCTCAGTACATCGTGACAGAGGAAAGAGAGTTTTTATATTACATCAAGTCGGTTGTGGATGACAGCATGACAAGCAGTTACAGCGTTTATGAATACAATCTTAAGAAGGGAACGTCTCAGCTCATTGACGAGAATGTCATAACGGTGGCGCTTCCTTCACAGGAGAACGCTCTTATATATTATAAGCTCAACGGAAACAAGATAAAGGCTTCCGACATAGTCAATGATGACGGAGACGACTCCGAGGAAACAAACGCTCTCAGGGAGCAGATAGCGGAATATGAGTTCAACGACATTGTCTGCTCGGCTTACCGATATGAGGACGGAGAAAAAACTCTTATAAGCGACTGTGTATTCACGGCGGTTCCCATGGATGACGAGGGCAAATTCATCGCTTATACGGAGCCGCAGAAACTTGACGAGATAAGCATAAATCTTTCAGAAATCTCATCCGTCGGCGAAGTATCCGCGCTCTACTATATGGAAGCAATGCAGGCCGAATGTGACACTTACATTTATAAATTAAACGGCTTTACGGATTATGTGGTATTTGAGAACCCCTATGTGTACTCATTCGCCAACGCCGAAAACAACAAGCAGTTTGCCTGCTTCACCAACTATGATCAGAATACCGGCGAGGGCAAGCTCATACTTGCGTCATTTAATGAGGATGGCGTAAGCTCATACGGAGAGCTTGAGGACGATGTAGTTTCCTTCCAGTTCGCGGGAGAAGGCTCACGAATCGCATATATGAGGGGCGTTCAGGATGACGGAAGTGGAACGCTTATGTATGTGGAGAGCAACATCGCCGATGAGATAAGCGATTCGGCATATTATTACGAAGTGGCCGACGATTACTTCAGAAGGGTATTCTACCTTGAAGACTACAATCCTGATACATATGGAGGAACATTCCATTACTATCAGCAGGCGAAGGACGAAGTAATTGACGAGAATGTATATATGTTTGCCTACAGGAAGAACAATAACGCTCTTTATATGAAGGACTATGACGTCCTTACGGGCAAGGGAGACCTCTATTATCTGGACAACAAGAAATCCGTGCTTGTTGACGAGGACGTTTCCAGCGTATTTGATTTTTACGATATGGCTTAAGACAGGATGAAGAAAATGATTATAGAAACCTATTCTCAGGATGAGACGGAAAAAATCGGATATGATACGGCCATAAAGGCGCTGCCGGGGCAGGTATACTGCCTCAGCGGCGATCTTGGCGTCGGCAAGACCGTATTTACAAGGGGATTTGCCCGCGGCCTTGGCATTGACGAGCATATAACAAGCCCGACCTTCACCATTATAAACGAATATGAGGGAAGGCTTCCGCTTTATCATTTTGACGTATACAGGGTGGCGGATCCGGAGGAGATGGATTATATCGGCTGTGACGAGTATTTCTTTGGAAACGGGGTATGCCTGATAGAGTGGGCGGAGCTGATAGAAGATATTATTCCGGAAAACGCGGTATGGATAAAAATAGAGAAGGACCTTGAGAAGGGTACGGATTACAGGAAGATAACGATCGGGGAGGATAAGAATGAAAATACTGGCTGTTGAGACGTCGGGAGCGGTGGCCGGAACGGCTGTCGTTGAGGACGGCGTTTTAAAGGCGGAATTTACGCTTAATCATAAAATGACACATTCGCAGACGATAATGCCCCTCATAGACGATATGAAGAGATATCTTGACCTCGATTTTAAGGACGTGGATTACATCGCCTGCTCGGCCGGACCCGGCTCGTTTACGGGTCTCAGGATCGGAGCGGCCACGGCAAAGGGACTTGCCATGGGCGTCAAAAAGCCTATTGTACCAGTTTCGACCCTTAAGAGCCTCGCATACAATGTTTATATGACTGACGCTGTCATATGCCCGATCATTGACGCCAGGAGGGGGCAGGTGTACACTGCTTTCTGCGAGTGGAAGGACGGAAGGCTGACGGATGTCGTTCCCGACAGGATAGCGATGATGGACGATGTGCTTAGCGAGGCGGAGGCCTTCGGAAGGGCAGTGATATTCGTCGGAGACGGAATATTCATCCACGGCGAAAAGATAAAAAGCCATGAAAACTTCGTTATTGCTCCGGCGTCCTGCAATATGCCCAGGGCGGCCAGCGTGGCGTCTTTGGCTGAGGAGTTTGTAAAGGAAGGAAAATTTATCGACGGAAGCGGTTTCGCTCCCGTGTATCTCAGAAAATCCCAGGCTGAGAGAGAGCTTGAGGAAAAAATGCGGGGAGCGGAAAAAGCATGATAAAGGTCATTCCTATGACGGAAGAATATATTGACGACGTGGCCGAAATAGATGAGCATTGCTTCCATGTGCCCTGGACGAGGACGGACTTTGAAAGGGAGATAAGGGAAAACAAGCTGGCGATCTATTTTGTTGCCGTAAATGAGGATAATAAAGCCGTGGGCTACGCGGGAATGTGGCATGTCGTAAACGAGGGCCATATTACAAATGTGGCTGTGCTTGAGAGCTACAGGAGAATGGGCATAGGCGATATGCTTATGGAAGCCCTTGAGGAAAGAGGGCTTGAGCTGGAAATGATAGGCATTACCCTTGAGGTAAGAATATCAAACTACGGCGCTCAAAAGCTGTATACGAAGCACGGCTATAAGCCCGAGGGCTTCAGAAAAAAATATTATACAGACACAAATGAGGACGCGATCATAATGTGGAAGTACTTTCCCAATTATGAAAATTACAGTGAGACGCTGTGAATGGGAGGTGTCCAATGAAAGAACTTAGCTATGAAGAACTGAAAAATGTATATGATCCCGAGAGCCTTGGATTTGACACGACGGAGAGCGTGGAGCCGTTCGACGGCATAATCGGACAGGAGAGGGCGGTAAAGGCCTTTGAGTTTGGGCTCAGCGTCAAAACAAAGGGATATAATATTTATGTCGCTGGACCGTCAGGCTCCGGAAAAACGACATACGCAAGACAGAGCGCCCAAAAAAAAGCCAAGGGCGAAAGGGTGCCCTATGACTGGTGCTATGTTTATAACTTTGACGATCCCAGGATGCCGCTTTCCCTCAGATTTGAACCGGGAGGAGGCAGGCAATTCAGGGACGATATGAACGAACTCATCGCCTTTTTCAAAACCGAGCTTTCCAAGGCGTTCTCTTCGGAGGACTACGACAGACAGAAAACGGATCTTTCCCGTGTATATGACGAGAAAAGGGACGAATTGATAAAAAGGCTTGATGACATTGCCACCAACAACGGATTTTCGCTGAAAACATCCAGCGCGGGCATTATTTTTCAGCCCCTTGTCGATGGAAAACTCATTGACGAGGAGGAATATGACAAGCTGGATGAGGCCGTCAAGGAAGGCATAAACGAAAGGCTCGAGTCCATGCAGGACGACGTAAATTCCATAATGAGGGACATCAAAGGAGTGGATAAGGAGTACCGTCAAAAGATGGACGATCTTGACTACAAGATAGGTATGTTCGCCATAGGGCACTATGTCAGTTCCCTCCAGGAAAAATATAAAAACAGCGAGAGAGTCATAAAATATCTGGAGGCCGTTCAGGAGGACGTTCTGGAAAACATAGACCAGTTTGCCGAAAACGAGCCCGACGAAGAGGATCCTATTATGGCTCTTATACCGAAAATAGGCGGAAACAAGACCGAGGACGCCACCCTTAAGTACAGGGTAAATCTCATTGTGGATAATTCACGGGCAGAGGGAGCTCCGGTGATTGTTGACTACAATCCGACGTATTACAATCTGGTCGGAGAAGTGGAATATGACAACGAATACGGAAATCTCACTACGGATTTTATGAAGATAAAGCCCGGCCTTATGCATAAGGCCAACGGAGGATATCTCATCCTTCAGGTGCAGGATCTGCTTAACAACGTGCAGTCCTGGGAGGCTCTGCGAAGGATCATAAAGACCCGTGAGATAGCTATAGAAAATTTAAGGGATCAGCTTGGAGGCATAGCGGTCACAACTCTTAAGCCAGAGCCCATACCGGCCGACGTTAAGGTCATACTGATCGGAGGAGCATATTATTACGATCTTCTGCGCAGCTATGACGATGATTTTTCAAAGCTCTTTAAAATAAGGGCGGATTTTGACTATGAGATGGACAGAAGCGGCGGCAATATAGATAAGATAGCGGGATTTATAAGCGCTTTCAGTAAAAACGAGGGAACGGCTCCATTTGACAGTTCCGCCGTTGCCGCTGTTATAGGATATTCATCAAGAATAGTGGAGAGCCGTAAAAAAATGTCCACAAGGCTCAATCTTATAAGCGAGATACTGGCCGAGGCCGCAGCTTGGGCGGAAATGGACGGCGCGAAGATCGTTACGGCCGAATATATAAAAAAGGCTGAAAAAGAAAGGGAGTACCGCCTTTCCATGTATCAGGAAAAAATGAACGAAATGCTTGATGACGGCACGGTTATGATAGCCACCGATGGAAAATGCGTCGGAAAGATAAACGGCCTTGCCGTGCTTGATATGGGAGACTATGCTTTCGGAAGCCCCACAAGAATAACGGCAACAACATATATGGGAAAATCAGGCATAGTGAACATCGAGAAAGAGGCGGAAATGAGCGGCCCCACGCATAATAAGGGAGTGCAGATCATAACGGGCTATCTTGGAAGCATGTATGCTCAGGATATGCCTCTGTCATTAAGCTGCCGTATAGCTTTTGAGCAGAATTACAACGGCATAGACGGCGACAGCGCGTCAAGCACCGAGCTATACTGTATTATTTCCAGCCTTTCGGGAATACCTGTGGATCAGTCCCTTGCCGTGACCGGTTCGGTGAACCAGTACGGAGAGATACAGGCCATCGGAGGAGTTACCTATAAGGTTGAGGGATACTTTGACCTGTGCAAAAGAAGAGGACTTACGGGACGGCAGGGCGTAGTCATACCTATGTCAAACGTGAGGGATCTTGTGCTTAAGGATGAGGTGATAGAAGCCGTTAAGGACGGAATGTTCCATATATATCCCATATCCACCATAGACGAAGGGCTTGAGATACTTCTTGGCGCCGAGGCCGGAAAAAGGGATGAGAACGGAGAATATCCTCCGGAAACGATCCATGGCAGGGTAATGGCGAAACTCAGGGAGTTTAATGAGCTCAATGATGAAGAGTGATCTAAAAAATAATTTTTGCCAAAAACTGTTCTGCGCTTTTTGACATATATAACCGGCTTGGCAGCAAGCCGGTTTTTAACTATAAAAGAAGCCGGGAGTGATATTATGCTTGACGAATATAATACCATACTTGAGACGGCTGAGGCGGAGCTCATTGATAAAAAATCAAGATTTATCGCCACGGTCCGTCCGGTAAAAAGCGAGGATGAGGCGCGGTCCTTTATTGCGGAAATGAGAAAAAAATACTGGGACGCGACACATAACGTATTCGCCTATCAGATAGGCGACAGAAACGAGATACAGCGCTCAAGCGACGATGGAGAACCCCAGGGAACGGCGGGAAAGCCGGTGCTTGACGTGCTTATGGGCGACGACATAAAAAACACGGCCGTTGTTGTTACAAGATATTTCGGAGGCACACTGCTTGGAACGGGAGGTCTTGTGCGCGCCTACGGACGGTGCGCGAGACTTGGGATAGAGGCCGCCGGCATAGCGAGGGTAAAGCATTATAAGGAATGTTCCGTATCGACTGATTATACGACGTCCGGGAAAATACAGTATGAGATAACAAAGGGCGAATATATACTGGAGGATACGGTATACACGGATAAGGTGGAATTTATAGTCCTTCTTGACAGCGACAACGAAAAGAAATTCTCAGATATGATAAGCGAGGCGACCCTTGGCCGGTCGGATGTGATAACCTTAAGAGAAATATACGGAGCTTGGGTCAACGGAGAGCTTAAAGAGGTATGACACTTTGATATAAATGTAGGACAACAGACAGGGTGTTATCTGACAATGATAGTTCGTCTGACATGTTTATGTTTTTTATGTTTTTAGATAAGTACTTTCTATAGATTTTATACAAAAAATACTTTTTTATTTAACAAGGTATTTGTAAAAAATAAGTATATATTATTATGTCATTACATTACAAAATGTAGATTGTTATAAGCCTGTATTGACAAAAAAGACGGATAATAGTATATTCTCTACATAAGTATTTGCCAATATTATATATTATACTCAATTGATTTTACATAAGTCAGGCATTGTTGTATGACATCGGAATCATCTTCGGCAAATATTTATTTACAGGTTGTATGACGTATGTCAATGCAGCCGGAATTATTCATACGAAGGGAGAGAGCTTTAACCGCGGGCCGTTTTTGGGAGAACACGGCCAAAAAAATTAAATCATCGATACATAAAAGAAAAAGGGGGACTTTCTTTATGGCAGAATCATCAACAGCTAAAGTTGCCGGCTGGGGAACAGCGTTCAGCGTTGCTTCAGTTTGGTTCGGAACTCACGTAGGAGGAGGATTTGCAACAGGTAACCAGGCCATCCAGTACTATGTACAGTTTGGTTGGTGGGCAGCTTTCCTTCCTATCGTAGCTATGGGTATCCTTGCTCTCGTTCTTAAAGAAGCAATGACAATGGCTACAACAAGAAATATGTATACATACAAGGAAGTATTTGCAGAACTCTGGGCTCCTTATACAAAGCTCGAGCTCACAATGGAAGTATTCAACTTCGTTATCATCCTCGCAGCCGTTGGAGCAGCCGTAGCCGGCGCCGCAACTCTGCTTACAAGCTTTGGTATTCCTTACGGATTATCAGTAATCATCATCGGAGTTATCCTCGTATTCCTCGTTATCTTCGGTGTAGGCCTTATCATCAAGGCTTCAGCCGTTATGACGATCGTAATACTTGTTTCATCATTCACGATGTATTTCATCGGTATCGCAAACCATTGGGATGCTGTTACTGAAGCATTCACAAGACCTCAGACACAGATCGGACGTTCAATCGTTCAGACGATTGTTTACTCAGGATTCCAGTGCGTTGCCGTACCTTCAATGATCGCTGCTTCATCAGTGCTCAACGTTAAGGGCGTAAACAGAACATCATTACTTGGATGGATCATGAACGGCGCTGCTCTTGCCGTATCATGCGTACTCCTTCTTGGATGGTATCCCGACGTTGTTGCAGCTGAACAGCTCACACTTCCTAACCTTTATGTATGTAACACTCTTGGAATCGGTATCCTTGGTGTTTGCTACCAGGTATCACTGTTCTTCGCTTTCATCTCAACCTGCGTTACAACAATATTCACAATGGTTCAGAAATTCGAGAACAAGATGCTTGTTAACACAATTAAGAACCTTAAGGTTAGACGTGTAATCGTTGCTATCATCGTTATCGCTGTTTGCCTCTGCGTATCAATGGTTGGTCTTGACAACATCATCAAATACGCTTACGGATACTGCGGATATCTCGGAATCATCGTTATCACGATTCCTATGCTTACAATCGGACGCAGCAAGAACAAAAAATATATTGCTGAGCATCCCGAGTGCGTAAAATAATAAAGTAAAGCGGTTAAATTTCTCCCGGCACGATATGTGCCACAACTGAGCTCCGGCCTTAGGGCCGGGGTTCTTTTTGTATATAGAAAACCACGCGATAGTCGCGTGGTTCGAAAGAGGCTTCTGGCGATGAGGCGGACAAAAAACTCCCTTCGATTATAATAGAAATGCGGTCTGCCAACTGCATAAATAATCGAAGGGAGGACATTAAGAAAGGCGTGGAAATAATTTTACCGTTCACGAAAACAGCCTGGGCGGAATACTTAAATGTGTCACGCACGTCTTTAAGCAGGGAGCTGAAGTCAATGGAACTTGACGGAATAATAAAGGTAAACGGAAATAAAATAATTCCGCTTGATATCGGAGAACTCAACAAAGTGATGTGGTAAAATTTAATACATAATGAATGAAAAAAATTCCGCCGCTGAAGTCATATCCAGGGCGGAATTTGTTATATAATTTATCAATATGCTACATTCGGAACTCCGAGGTACGATTCGGGACTGACGGGCGAGCCGTTTACACGAACCTCAAAATGACAGTGGTTTCCGGTGGAGTTTCCTGTGCTTCCGATCTTCGCTATCTGCTGGCCTCGGCTTACGCTGTCACCTTTGGAGCAGGTAAGGCTTGAGTTGTGTCCGTAGAGGGTAACAAGGTTGTTGCCGTGGTTTATCATTACCGTATTTCCGTAGCCGTTCATCCATCCGGCATAGATTACCGTTCCGGCCTCGGCCGCTACTACAGCGGAACCATAGCTTGCGGGAATATCATATCCTGTATGGAACTCGCTTCCGGTACCTATGGGCCTGTCTCTGGTTACGAAACCGCTGGAAAGGCTTGAGCTTGAAGCGGAACGTGAAGGAACGGGCCAGTTGAGCTGTCCTCCGGTATATACGAAGGTCGTTGCCGACGAATCATCGGCAAGGAGCTGATTGATCAAAGCGGCGGCTTCCTGACTGGCTTTTTCGTTGCTTTCGATGAGCTCGGCATATTTTTCGGCGTCCTGAGCGTAAGAAGCGACAAGGGCTTCTTTTTCAGCGACAATAGCGTCAAGGCTGTCCATCTTTTCCTGAGCCACGCCAAGAAGGTACTCGGACATTTCCTTTTCTTCGGCTATTTCCTCTGTTCTTGTTTTTATCTCATTCTGTGTCTCCGTAAGCTGACTTAGTATGTTATTGTCATATGCCATAATATCCTCGATATACTGCATACGTCTTACCATATCCGTAAAGCTCTCGGAATTAAGAAGAATGTCAAGATAGCTTAACTGGCTGCTCTCATAGAAAAATCTCATTCGTCCGGAAAACGTGACGAACTGATCTTCCCTGCGCTGGGTAGCCTCCTCAAGGGCTCTTTCGGATTCCTCAAGTCTTGCCGTGACATCGTCCAAATCGGCCTGGGCCTCGTCAAGCTCGGCCTGAGCGGCATTCAAAACGCCGTCCATAGCCGTTATCTCGGCCTCAACGTCGGCCTGCCTTTCTCTCGCTTCATCCAGCTTTTTCTGGGCTTCCCTTGTCTCTGCGGCAAGCTGTTCCCTCTCGTTTTGAAGCTCCGTGAGAGTTTTTGCCTCCACGCTTTGTATGTCAGTCAGTGGAGAGACGAGGGCGACTGCCGCCGTAAGGGCGAGAGCGGTTATATATTTTATGTGTTTTTTCATCATATCACCCTTATTATTCACATATTTTCTTGTGACATTATACTACACAAAGGGACAAAATGCAATAAAAGCGGATAAAATCAACATTTTACTATGTAAAATTAATAAACTGTTCAATATTTTTAAATTTTGCTCTAATTAAAAACGGGCTTAATAAGCGGCGGCTCATTCAAATCCATCAGAGCCGTTTTGAACAGAGTAAAATAAAGAGGAGGGCAGCCGGTAAAACAGCCGCTCTCCTAAAAAAGGGGAAGAATTAAATATGGAGAAATTTTTATAAATCTTTTCTCAGGAAGCACTCATACATCCAGGGACGCCTGTCTTTGAGCATAGGATAGGCCGCCCGGCCGAGTCTGAGGTCGGAGGCTTTAAGCGTTCCGATGACAAGGTCTTCGCTGTCAAGATTGCTTTCGGCGATAATATCGCCAAAGTTGTTGATGATTTTGCTGTGTCCGGCTCTCTGCCAGAGACCGGTGGTTCCGCCCATATCGTGCTTTCCGCCGGCCGTGCAGGCTACGAAGCACATCTGGTTCTCAAGGGCTCTGATCCTCGGGGCGGTGTTGAACAGATACTGTTTTTCCTCGCCGATGCCGACTCCGCCGCCTTTGCCCTCGGCGGTCTCCTTAGCGTCTCTTACGGCCACAAAGCCGATGAATACGCATATCTCGGCGCCGTTAATGGCGATCATCCTGGACGATTCGGGGAAGAAAAGCTCATAGCATATGATCATTCCGATCTTACCGATGGAGGTGTTATAAACCTTAGGCTCCGTGCCCTGTAAAAAATAATCCTTTTCTATGAGGGGAAGATGGATCTTTCTCGCCACGCCAACAAATCCCTCGGGACCCACAAGAACGGCCGAGTTATAGGGCACCATAGTGGCTGGAGTCCTTTCGGCGATGCCGAAGATAACATAACAGCCGACTTCCTTCGCCGCCTCGATTATCCTGTTGGTGGCGGGGCCAGGAACGGGCTCGGCGCCGAAGTTCCAGTAATCGCGCCTGTTTTCCGGATTGCTCTCACGGATATACCCGCTTATGGAAAGCTCGGGGAAAACGACAAGGTCAGGATGCTCTGACTTAAGCGAGAGTATTTTGTCAACATGATACTGAATATTTCTTTCTTTTTCATATACCGAATATGTTTCAGCCTGAACGCATACGACTTTTAGATTTTCTTTCATTTGGCAAACCTCCAATGCTTAACTGACAAATATCTTATCCAACAAATACTGTACATAACGATGGAACGTATGTAAGCACGAAGAGTATGACTATGGACGCTATGATAAACGGTATAGCCTTAGGAATGATCTCCGAGAACTTACATTTGGCAATATCGGCCGCAACATAAAGGTTTGGTCCTACAGGAGGCGTTACCTGACCGATGGAAAGGTTAACAACCGTGATAACACCGAGGTGGAGCAGGTCGATATTCAGGGCCTGAGCTATGGGGATGATTATCGGAAGCAGGATATACATAGCCGATACACCGTCCATAAGACATCCGGCGATAAGGAATACGATGTTTATAATAAAGAGCATTACATACTTGTTGTCCGTGAGCTGGAGCGCCATATTCGTGAGCGCCGTAGCGATTCCCTGATGGGCGAGAACGTAGGAGAAAACTCCAGCGCAGGCTACGATGAGCATGATAACGCCGGTTGTGGCAGCCGATCTTTTAAGGGTTCTCACAAGTCCCTTAAAGTTCATATCCTTGTAAATGAACATTCCAACGATGATACTGTATACGGACGCTACTGCGGCGGCCTCCGTCGCCGTGAATATGCCTCCGTATATACCGCCGAGAACGATAACGGGGCTTAGTATTCCCCAGAAAGCGTCAACGAGGGCTTTAAGCTTTTCCTTCGTTGTATATTTTGTCTGACTTCCTCTCCATTTGTATTTTCTGGAGTAATAGAATACGATCACACAGAGAGCCAGAGCGTAGAGTATGCCGGGAATAAATCCTGAAATAAACAGGTCGCCGATCGAAAGACCGGTTATCATACCGTATACTACGAAGGAAATACTGGGCGGTATGATGGTTCCCAGCGATCCCGAGATGGCCGACAGAGCTCCGGAGAAGGATTTGTCATAGCCTTCGGAGATCATGGCGGGGATGAGTATGGAGCCGACAGCAGCTACGGTGGCGGTTCCTGAACCCGATATGGCCGCGAAGAAGAGGGCAACGACGATCATAACGTATCCGAGGCCGCCGTATACCGATCCGATGAACATCTTAGCCACATTTATAAGCCGCTTTGATATTCCTCCCTCATCCATAGCCGTTCCGGCGAGGACGAACAGGGGAATGGTAAGCAGTGTGAATTTTTCAACCGTTGACTGTAAGATCGACGGTATGGATGTGATGGGGAACCCTGCCGTAAGCAGAGTGAAGGCGCTTGAAAGGCCGAGAGCAATGGCTATTGGTACATTCAGCACTATCAAAGCCGCAAGGGTCACAAAAAGAATTACGGTACTTGTCATTTCGCCTCACTCTCCTTTTCCTTTTCAGCCTTTTTCTTTTTGAAATATCCCTGGTAGTATCTTATTACGCAGAGTATACCCGAAAGAGGTATCATAAGACCTATGATCCAGGAGGGCATAAGAAGCACGGCGCTCCTGAGCCCGATCTGTATTTTGCTGGCGACCATATCAAATCCGTAGATAATCATTATGGCGAAGAATATAGTGCAGAGGATATTCCTTATCCATTCAAGAACAAGACGCAGTTTTCCGTGGGCCCGCTCTACTATATACTCAAAGCCGATATGGCCGTCGTCCTTAAAAACATTGGCCGCCGCGAACATAGACACAAGCACGAATGATGATGTAACGATCTCGTAGGACCAGGCCGCGTCAAGGCCGGCTATATACCGCGCCATCGCGTTTACGAATACTATTATCATCATAATAAAGATAAATACGGAAGCTATGTCGCACTCAATATCCGATAGAAAATCCATCAGCTTTTTTTTCATTTTTTTCACCTGCCCTTATGTAGGAAAGAGGGCGCGAAGCCCTCTTTATTTAGTTTTTGCCTGCGTACGCGAGGAATGAGTCAACAACGTCGGCTCCGATAACGTCTCTGTAATCCTCATAGATCTTTTCCGCTTTCTCACGGAAAGGAGCGAGTTCTTCCTCTGTAAGGTCTGTAATGGTAACTCCTTCAGCGGCGAGGGACTCTACAAGTGACGCGTCCTCCTCGATTGAAAGCTCGTCATAGTAATCAGCCGCTTCCATAGCGCATTCAGTAATTACGGCCTGATCTTCAGCGCTTAAGCTGCTGAATTTCTCATTATTCATAAACCATATTGTTGTGTCGTAAACCATATCATAGAGGGTAACGTAGGGCTGAACCTCATCGAGAGCCGCTGAAGCGTAGGTCGAAAGAGGGTTCTCCTGTCCGTCGATGGTACCCTGCTGAGAAGCCGTATAAACCTCGGAGAAGTCCATAGCTACGGGGCTTGCTCCAAGTTCCTGGAACATATCGATGAACATATTGACCGAGGGAACTCTTATTACAAGGCCTTCCATATCCTCAACGGTCCTTACTTCGCGTTTGGAGTTTGAAAGCTGTCTTGCTCCGGCGTAAGCGATGCAGAGGACTTTCATATTTCTTTCCTCCGACCAGGAGCTGACTTCGTCTGTCATACCGCCGTCAATGGCAGCCGCGAGGGTCTCATAATCATCGAAAAGCCAGGGGAGCCAGAAGGCGTTGAACCTGGGGTCAAAGTTTGCCGCGGTTACGGGCGACGAGCCGTGGATGTCGATATCGCCGGCAATAAGCATTTCAAATGCCTTTACAAGGTCACCGCCGGAAAGACCACAGTTAGGATAGAGCTCAATATTGATCCTTCCGTCGGTTCTTTCGGAAACAAGCTCTTTGAATTGCTGAGCCGCCACGTCACAGGGGGAGTTCGGCGGAAGCGAATAGCTCATTCTGAGGGTAATGGATTCGCCCGATGCCGTATCGGCGCCATCGGTTGTTGCTGTCGAATCGCCTGATGAGCAGCCTGCGATACAAAGAACCGAGATGATTGCTATACTCAATAGTTTTTTAAATTTCTTCATAGTTTTTCCTCCTTTTTAGATATCTACGGTAATATCCATGAGCGGCATATGCTGCTGAGCGCCATAGACGTCCGTGTCACAACTGCTTCCTGATGATATTCTTCTTGGAATCGTGACTTTTATACCACTGGCTTTGTCATAATAATAAATTTTTACGCTCTCGGGATTTACTTTGTAATATCCGGCGATTTCTTTCTCATCCAGGGAACCGGAGCTTTTTACCTTTTCATATACGCCCTTGTCGTTGAAAAGAAAGTCCACGGTCAAAGTATAGGGCCCCGCGTTTTTGCTTCTTAAAATGTCAGCTAAATCGGACAGTTTCTTTTTCATCGCTTACACCTCCACTTCTTCTATGGGGAACAACTCGTTCGGATCATCGACGTCTATCAAATGATAAATGCCGAATTTGTAAACAGGGCCCATAGGAATGTCGGACGGCGAGAAGGGGATGGCTATATTTCCGCCGGTCGTACGTCTTTCGGGATAAGGATAGTGGAGAAGGAACGACCTTGTAATGGCGCAGATGGCGTTGGCCGTTTTCTGATCCTTTGCCACAACGTCTATAACGACGCCAAGCTCGCTGGATGTGCAGGGAACATACTCAAGGTCTCCCATAACGGCGTTCTTTCCGTATACTCTGAAGTTGAGGGTATATCCGACATCTTTGCCGCTGCCCATTGTCGTTTCGGTATTTTTGGTGACACCGGCTATTACCTCGTCGATATGCTTGATCATATAAGGGTCTCTGATACCGGCGATGGATATGGTCCTGTAGCCCTCCAAAACGGCGCCCTCAAGCTTAATTGTCCATTTTCCTTTGGCGGGGTCGAATTTGGTGCCTTCAACCCTGACCTTTTTGGGGTCGTTTTCGTATTGCTCAAATTCGCAGTCCGTACAGATAACGGCTCCGTCCGGCTCATAGAAAACGGATGGATGTCCCTGCTCGTATAACGTGTGAGCGGCAACGGAAACGGGGGATACGTTTCTGTCTTTGTTTACGGATTCAAGAATAAAGTCGTTCTTTCTTATGGTGGCGAACATTCCGTCGGCGCCTTCTCCCGGGGTGCAGCAGTACGCTCCGCATTCGATTACCTTAGCGGCGTGGAAGGAGAGGGCCGGGCTGAATCCGAGTTTGATGGGAAGGCAGGCGTAGATGGCCGTGTCGCAGCTTCTTCCGCCTACAATAACGTCGGCTCCGGCGTCAAGGGCTTTGATAAAGGGGGTTACACCCATCTGTCCGACGATTCTTACGGCGTTGTCGATGGTCTCTTCCGTAAGTTCGGGAACGAAATCTCCCAGAGGATGCACTTTGCCTTCCTTAAGTTTTTTCTTTATATATTCTTTGGGAACCTCGCTGTGGATTATGGCCATTTTAAAATGAAGCCCATGTTCTTTTGCGACTTCCTTTATAAGTCTTACTTCTCTGGCGATATGGGGCTCGCCGCCCGAAGTTCCCGCGGAACCGATTATAAAAGGTATTTTTCTGTTAATAGCGTCGGCTAAAACAAATTCAAGGTCTCTTTTTACGGCTTTTTCATCGGTAAGGGATGTGCCGCTTCCGAGAAATGCAGGGCCTCCGTCGCTGGAGCCGGCGTCGACACCGATTACGTCCGGATTTTTTGAAATACCAGTTTTGTATGAGTCGGCGGGGAACCCGTAGCCGAGCTGACCGTTCAGCGCGAAGATTTTGATTTCATCCATGTTTTATCACCTCTTTAAATGTCGACTTTTGTAAGCCTTCCGTAATTTTTAGGATTCCTGTCAAGAAGGAGGGGATATACCGAACGTCCCGACATAAGATCCGCATTGGTGAGCTCGCCGAAAATAACGTCTTCCTCTCCGTATTTCGCCTGAGCGAGGATTACGCCGTAGTTGTTGACGATCTTAGCAAGACCCATAGGGCTCCACGTTCCGAGTTTAGGCCCCATATAGTGGGTTCCGACCCTGTCACCGCCGACATAGTGGACCTGATTTTCAATGGCTCTGCAAACGCCGGCCGTATCAAAGAACCTTCTCTTGTCCTCGCTTACGCCGACGCCGCCCCTTGAGCCTCCGCCCATAGCGGCAGCTATATGGATGATGATCTCCGCTCCCTTGAGGGCGAGTATCCTGGCCGTCTCGGGGAAGAACAGATCGTAGCATATCATAAGACCGATTTTTCCGAGCTTTGTCTGATACACATTCGATTCCTCGCCTAAAAGGAAGTAATCCTTTTCGATAGAAGCCAGATGCATTTTTCTGCTGGAGCCGACGAAGCCTTCCGGGCCCACAAGGGCGATGGAATTGTATAGAAGGCCGGGAGTATTGGCTTTTTCGGCAATTCCAAAGGCCACATAACAGTCATATTCCTTAGCGAGTTCCGCCACCAGGTCGGTCGTAGGGCCGGGCAGGGTCTCGGCGGCTTCCCAGTAACGAATCTCAAAATCGAGATCCTTTTCACGAACATAGCCTTGGATGACAAGTTCCGGGAACACGATAAGATCATTGTCCGCGCCGTATTTTTTTATGTTTTCTACAACGTGCGCGATGTTCTTTTCCCTGTCCTCAAGGCCACCGGTTGATCCTTGAACGACAACCGTCTTTACAACATCTTTCATAACATTACCTCCTTTTAGTTTACAATAATTTACTATATAATATTTTATATCT
>OGGQ01000973.1_pt1 | contig 39835 bp, 39 predicted proteins | sample 1571191 | NCBI WGS metagenome assembly OGGQ01 (sample SAMEA2582061, study PRJEB24529) | metagenome | biome: Human gut stool | place: China | collected 2011
AACGAGCGGAAGTGCCGCTCAATCATCTATTTTGATGATTTTGCGACACTCCCTTTCTGTTTTCCCGAAGAACTATTCTGCTGTTCCGGTTTTATTCTCCTGCTGTTCTTCCGTCCGGATCTCAGTCGTGAAGAACCACATTTCCGGTTTCCAGGGTTTTTTTCACATCAATGACCCGCTGGTTGGAGCTTCCTTTCCAGTGGAGGCTTCCATCTTTCAGTTCCTCCACAAATTTTCCGTCCACCACCACATCTGTCATGGCAATAAACGGAAGATCCCGGATTTCTTCCCATGTGAATCCGGTATAAAGCCAGATGGTTTTTTCCGGAAACCGCTCCCGGATCTCCTGGATCAGTTCTCCGATCTCCCGGCGGTTTTCCGGATGCAGCGGATCTCCGCCGCTGAATGTAACCCCTGACATGTGAGGACGGGAAACAGCCTCAAACAGTTCCTCCCTGGCCGCTTCATCAAAAGGAATTCCTCCCTGAATATCCCAGGTCACCGGGTTGTGGCATCCTTTGCATCCATGGGTGCATCCTGCCACCCATAAGACGGTACGGAGACCATCTCCGTTGAGCATATCATCCTTGGTAATATTATGGTAACGCAACACAGACTCCTTTCCAGCCCTTTACATGCTTTTCCGCTCGGCAATCTCCGCCATTTTTGCGTCATTGAGGCGGGTATCCCCTTTGACTCTGGAGTAGCTGAGATAGCCGTTCATTCTGTCGATCTTGGTAAGATTCCGGCTTCCGCATACCGGGCACACATCCATATCCAGTTCTTCATGGCCGCAGTCGTCACAGTATGCCAGCGACAGATTCACGCCTTCATAAAATCCCATTTTCATGGCCCTGCGCACCAGAGAACGGATCGCTTCTTTATTATAACTGATGGGATATTTCACATACTGGATCTTTCCGCCGTTGGACAGTTCCCAGAACCTGTATTCCAGATCCTGTTTCTCAATGGGGGTGATGTCCTCTGTCACGTGACAGTGAAATCCGTTGCTGACATATTCTCTGTCGGATACGTTCTCCACAATTCCATATTTTTCCCTGAACTGTTTTACCTGAAGGCCGCAGAGATTCTCCGCCGGGGTCGCATAGATGGCATACAGGTTTCCGTCTTCTTTCTTGAACTGGTTTACCTTCTCATTGATATGTTTCAGCACATCCAGGGCAAATGCACCGTCTTCCACCAGAGATTTTCCGTTATACAGCCGCTGCAGTTCATTGAAAGCCGTGATTCCGAAAGAAGCCGTGGCGGTCTTTAAAAGAGGCTTGATCTTGTCATGCAGCCCCAGATGACCGCCGTAGAAACCGCCTTCGCAGTAAGCCAGCGGATTGGTGGATGCCTTCATTTCCCCAAGGTATGCATATGTCCGGATGTGGATCTTCCGGATCAGTTCCAGATAATAGTCCAGAACTTCGTAGAAATCCCGGCTTTCCTGCCTTGCCTTTGCCAGGATCATGGGCAGGTGAAGGCTTACGACGCCGATATTGAACCGTCCCACAAAGACAGGCTCATCCTTTTCATCCGCCGGCTCCATTCCTCCCCGCACATACCAGGGAGACAGAAACGCCCTGCAGCCCATGGGACTTATGATTTTCCCGTATTTTTTATACATGCTGGCAATATAACCTTCTCCGGTCAGGGAAAGCCAGTCCGGATACATGGTTTTGGAAGAGCACTCGATGCCTGCCTCAAACACGTCTTCCAGCTCTCCGCCAGGCCCGTGAAGCTTTTCATCATACAGAAAGACAATTTTCGGAAACAGAACCGGCTTTTTATGTCCGTCCTTTCCCTGTCCCTTTCTTCTGACGTTCAGCATGGTAATGGTAGCCATTTTTGCAAACCGGCTGGTACCGGTGCCTGCGGTCATGGTAATAAACGGATAATCCCCGCGGCTGGATGACACGGAGTTGAACTTGTATTCCCAGCCCTGGAATCCCTGTTCCATCTCTCTCTCCACATCATGCCAGGCAATCTCCTCTGCCTTTTCTTTGCCGATGCCCAGATCCATGTATTTCCTGATGTTTTTTTCATAGGACTTTTCCGCATAGGGCGCCAGGATATTTTCCACACTGGGAACCGTAAAGCCGCCGTACTGCTGACTGGCAGCGCTGAGAACAATGTCGCCGATGACATCAAAAGCCACGTCCAGGGTCTTGGGCTCGTTATACCAGAGATTTCCCATCTCGAAGCCGCCGGTGAGAACCGCATTGACGTCAAACAGACAGCAGTTCATGGTGTCCCGTCTGGCGGACATGTCATGAATGTAGAGATATCCGTCCCGGCATGCCTGCAGTTCTTCTACGGTCATGAAAAATTTCTGGTACAGGGATTTATTCAGCTCATTGAAAATCAGACTCCGCTTGGTGGACACCAGGGCGCTGTCCGTATTGCTGTTTTCCTTGTCCCCGATGTACATGATGGACTGACTCTTTTTATACACATCATCCAGCATCCGCACAAAATCCTGTTTGTAATTCCGGTAATCCCGGTAGCTTTTTGCCACCAGCGGATTGACCCTTTCCAGGGCCCCTTCCACAATGTTGTGCATCTGGGCAATGGGAATTTCCGGCACATCCAGTTCCTCTGCCTTTTCCTCCACAAACTGGCAGATAAAATTGGTTTCTGCCCGTGAAAACGTAATCATGGCCCGGTTGGCGGATTTATTGACAGCCACCACCACTTTCTGTACATTGAAGTCTTCTCTGGTGCCGTCCTTCTTTATTACTTTGATATCCTCACATTTCATCGGTACGTTTCTTCCTCCTGTTTCCTTTCTGTATCCGTATCTCTATCTTCTGTACCTGTCTCTTTTTTATCCGTATCTTCCGTGCCTGTATCTTCTGTGTCTTCTTTTTCTGTGTCTTCCCCTGCAGAGCCGTCTGGTCCCGCATATGCGCCGACGGTATCCGCCTCTCCGGAAACTTCCGTATCCGCCTCTTCCTGCAGATTTCCCTCCGGGTCCAGTTTCAGATTCAGTTCTTCCTCCACTTCCGTGCGGATTTCCTCTTTTTTCTCCAGATCCATTTCCGGGAGATCCCCTGTGGAACCCACGCCGAACCGTCTCAGAAATTCCTCCGTGGTGGCAAACAGCGACGGACGGCCGGGTGCATCCAGTCTTCCTGCTTCATAGACCAGATCATATTCAATGAGCCGGTTCACCGCATGGTCTGATTTCACCCCGCGGATTTTTTCAATGTCGGCTTTGGTCACCGGCTGTTTATAGGCGATAATGGCCAGAGTCTCCAGCACCACATCGGTAAGCACCTGCTTTTTGGGCGTTGACGCCACACGGATCAGATTTCCGTAATACCGGGATCTGGTGCACATCTGATAACTGTCCTCCAGCCGTACCACCTGGATCCCGCTTTCTTCTGCCTCATACCGTTCTCTGAGACGTTCCGCCGCTGCTTCGGCTTCCTTCTCACCGGTCTCCAGCGCTGCGGCCAGCTGCCGGATCTCCACGGACCGGCCCATGGCAAAAAGCACGGCTTCCACCACAGCTTCCTGCTTTCTCAACTCCTCTGTCTGCATCAGATTTCCTCCACATCCACGGTGATTTCTTCCTCTTCCCCTTCCGGTTCCAGAGTTTCGATATACATATCATCAAAAAGATGTTCCTGGGTCAGATGAATCTTCCCGATTTTCATAAGCTCCAGAAGGGCCAGAAACGTTACCACCAGTTCCGTTCTGTCAGGCTGCTTTTCCAGCATGCCCCGGAAGCTGAATTTTCTGTGCTTTCTGGCATACCCCATGACCGAAGAAATTTTTTCTTCCAGGCTCACCGGTTCTTTTCTTATGGTTCCGAAAGAACTCCTTACCGGATCAATCTTGTCCTGCTGCCGTTTCATGACCGAATCAAAGATCTTTTTCAGCCGTACCAGAGTAACTCCCTCCAGAAGGCTGTCCAGATCCACCGGCTGCTCATATTTCAGGACTTCCCGCGGAATGGTCGGCTCCTTATAGAATACCGTATCTGCCTGAATTTCCAGATCTCTGAGTTCCATGGACATGTATTTATATGTCTTGTATTCCAGAAGGCGGGCCACCAGTTCTGCCCTGGGATCTTCCTCTTCTCCTTCTTCACTGACCTCTTTCGGAAGAAGCATTCTGGCTTTGATATCCAGAAGTGTCGCAGCCATCACCAGAAACTCGCTGACCACATCCAGAGATTCTTCTTTCATCCCGCTCACATATTCCAGGTACTGATCCGTGATTTCCGCAATGGGAATATCATAAATACTGACTTTATTCTTTTCAATCAGATGAAGGAGCAGGTCCAGAGGCCCCTCAAAAGTTTCCAGCTTGTACCGAAGTTCCATGTCCACACCTCAAAGCCATGTTGTCTGCCGTTCTGATTCCGGAACGCAAAAAGAGGCCGAAGCCCCTTTCCGCGCATCTTTCCAGAGTATATCAGATTTTATCTTTTCTGTAAAGACTTTTAACAAAATATAGTTTATTTCAGAATTTTAACCACTACAACTTGTGGTTTGTTCCAGAGACGTATGTTGATTGAATGGGTTCCCAGTCCCCGGCTCACGATCATGCGGCGGCCATTCTTTTCAAAGGCACCGGCGCACCGGGGATAAAAGAACTGATACTGGGGAGTCATGACGCCGCCCAGTACCGGCAGCCGGATCGTGCCTCCGTGGAAATGTCCTGCCAGGGTAAGATCAGCTCCCCATGCCTCATAATTTTCGAAAAACATCGGGGAATGAGCCAGCAGCACGGAAAATCTGTCCGGATCCGGTTTCCCCAGATGTCTGGCAACGTAGGCATGATCCATTTCCGGATATCCCGGCCGGTAAAGAGATTCCGCCAGCCTGAGCCCGTAAATCGTCAGATCCGTTCCCAGGTCCGCATGGCTGTCCGCCAGCCAGACTGCTCCTGTATGTTCCGCCGCTTCCCGGTATCTGGTGTAAAGATCACCGTATACTTCCGGCTTCCACTTCATCCGGCTTTCATGATTTCCTTCCCCGCAGTAGACAGGAGCGATGCCGGAAAGTTCTTTCAGGAGCCGCAGCGGAACGGACACATCGGCTCCGTTTCTGCTTATCATCATATCCCCGCCTGCCAGAATGGCATCGGGTGCAGCCTGTCTGACCGCTTCAATCAGACGCCTGTTGTTGTCTCCGAATTCCTTGCTGTGAAGATCCGAAAGAAATACCAGGGTTTTTCCTTCTCCTCTGATCTTGGGAGAACGGATTTCAAACATTTCCGTGGAAAGCTGGTTTTTCTCATACTCGGAACGAAGCAGGCAGAGACCGGCTGCTGCTGCCGTCCCTGCCGCAATTCCATGGAAAACATTCAATTTCTGTTCCTCCCGGTCACTCCCTGCTGAGTTCTGCAACGCCTCTCTGGACGATGGCGCCCATCACCTCGGAATAGTCTTTATATTCCGGATGTTTTTTCATGATCCGGTCCAGAAGTTTCTGGAAGTCTCCGCTGACCATGACGGTACAGCCCACTGCCTTTTCTCCTGTTTTCCTGTTTTCATATAAATTCTGCATCACCTGAAATGCTGCACTCATATTCTGTTCTCCCTTCCTGATGATTTCTGTCAGTTCTGTATCCAGGCCCCGTCTTCTCCCACAACGTACTGGCCGTCAATTACCGCATTCTTTACAATGGCCCCGTCGCTTCCCAGGTAAAACCATTTGTTCTGATCCTGTCTCCAGTCATTCTTCACCAGAATGCCGCTGCTTTCCATGAAATACCAGTTTCCGTTGATGCACTGCCACCCGGTCAGCATATTGCCGGAAGCATCAAAGATGAATTCCGCATCGTCGATGGTATAACGGCCGTTTTTCAGTCTGGTGCCGTCTGCCAGTTCAAAGTGCCATACGGTTCCGTCCTGCACCCAGTGATTCCTGCCGGTTCCGCCGACAGCTCCTGCGGCATTGAGGGCATATCCGTAATCGAGGATTGCCTTGGTATCTGTATAGTGGGTGCTCTGGGCTTTCATGACCACGGCAATCAGGCGGACACCGTCCCGTTCCGTACAGGTCACAAGGGTATTTCCCGCAAGAGAAGTATATCCTGTTTTTCCTCCCACAATTCCTTCATAATATCTGGAGTCGGTAGGATATAACATCTTGTGGCCCGGAGTCAGGGTCCTCACCTGATTCACTTTTTTTGTGGCCGGGAACTGATAACTCATGGTGGAGGAAATCTGGCAGATGGTTTCATTGGCAAAGGCAGCCGCGGAAACTTTTGCCATATCCCGGCAGGTGGTATAGTGATTCGGATCGTTCAGTCCGTTGGGATTTACAAAATTGGTGCCTGTGCATCCCAGCGCCCTGGCCTTTTCATTCATCATGGCGGCAAAGGCGGAAACACTTCCGGCCACATGCTCGGCCAGGCCGTTGGCCACTTCATTGGCCGATTTCAGCAGCAGTCCGTACATACAGTCCTTCACGGAAATCTGGTCGCCTTCCGTTACTCCCAGTGTGACCGCTCCGGATTCCAGATTGGTGACTGCGGACTTGGAAAATGTAACGGTCTCATCCATGGACGCATGCTCCAGAACCACCAGCGCCGTCATGAGTTTCGTGATACTGGCGGGATACAGTTTTTCATCCGCATTTTTCTCAAAAAGCACCTTGTCATGGGTCACATCGTACAGAATGGCTGCCTCTGCGGAAACAGCCGGAACCGCAATCTGGGCAGCCGCTTCCTGCGCTGCCTGTGAAGCGCTTCCCGTCTGGGTTCCCGCAGCATCCTGATTTTTGGTGCTGTAGGTACCTGATGACGGCAGGCTTCCGGTGGTCTGGGTTTCTGCGCTGCCCGGTTCCAGCGCAGTACCGGTTCCCTGGTTCACTCCGCTTCCGGGCGCTTCCTGTATTGCTCCGTTCTGACCGGCGGTCTGATTCTGGGCCGCACCCGGTTCACTCTGTGAGACGGAACTCTGGGTGTTCTGGCTCTGGGTTCCGTTTCCTGTCTCTCCGGGGCCTTCCTGGGAAAACTCCGCTGTCGTGCCGTAAACTCCGTAAACACCTGCCTGCTGTGCCGTTTCCAGCGGCTGTATATATGCGGCCTGTACGGTCTGCACCGCCTGTGCCGCCATCAGGCACACACAGAGGCCCAGTGCCAGGATTTTCTTGGATTTTTTCATTGGCTTCTCTCCGTTCTGTCATTTTTTGTCCGGATCTTCCGGTCCGTCTTATGCATGTTCTTACATTCTATCACAGTTTCCTGTGGAATTCATTAAGTTTTCCTGACGATTTCGCATCATTCTTCCAGTATGGACAGAAGATCCTCTTTCGTCAGAGACTTCAGGGAAACCATTCCTTCCGTCACCACTGTCTCCGCCAGATGACGTTTTCTCTCCTGAAGTTTCATGATATTTTCCTCTATCGTATGTTTTGTGATCAGACGGAACACCGTCACCTGCTTTTCCTGTCCGATCCTGTGGGCCCGGTCCGTGGCCTGATTCTGGGCCGCCACATTCCACCAGGGATCATAATGAATCACAAGATCCGCCGCGGTCAGATTCAGTCCCGTTCCCCCTGCCTTGAGAGAAATCAGGAAAATTTTCACATCGTCTTTTTCAAAGGAAGACACCAGCTGCATCCGTTCCTTTTTGGGCGTGGATCCTGTCAGCATATAATACGGAATCTTTTCCTTTTCCAGACGTTTCCCTATAATATCCAGCATGGACGTAAACTGGGAAAACAAAAGAATCTTGTGACCTGCCAGAATTCCGTTTTCCAGCAGTTCCATGCAGGTCTCCAGCTTGGCGGACCCGCCCCTGTATCCCCGGAAGCAGAGAGACGGTTCACAGCAGATCTGCCTGAGACGCATCAGTTCCGCAAGGATCTGCATCCTGTCCTCGGAAAGATCGCTTCCGCCTTCCTCCAGCCGGGTTTTCAGAGCAGAGGCCCCTGCCGCATACAGGCGTTTCTGTTCTCCCTCCATGGCAGAATACAGAACCGTCTCCAGCTTGTCCGGCAGTTCCTTCAGCACGTCTTTTTTCAGACGTCTCAGAATAAAGGGACCTGTCAGACGCCGCAGCTGCGCGAGTGCCTCTGTGTCTTCCCCTTTCATCACGGGTGTTTCGTAAACCCGGCGGAACTTCTGCCGCGTAAACAGAAAGCCCGGCATCAGAAAGTCAAAAATACTCCATAGCTCTCCCAGATGATTTTCTATGGGGGTTCCCGTAAGGGCAAACCTGGTTCGGGCCGCGACCGCCTTCACGGCTCTGGCCGTCTGGGTCGCAGAATTTTTGATATACTGGGCCTCGTCAATGACCTGAAAACGGAATTCACGGCCCTGGTAAAAGTCCAGATCCCGTTTCAGCAGATCATAGGACGTAATCAGCACATCCGTCTCTCCGTTTTCCACTTCTCTGAAAATCTGTTCCCGCTCCGCCTGATTTCCTGCGGCCGCTGCCGCCTTCAGTTCCGGCGCAAAGGCGGAAATTTCATTTTCCCAGTTATACACCAGAGATGCAGGACATACGATCAGGGACAGAGGTACGGGACCGGTTCCCGCCCGTTTCTTTTCATCCAGAAGAAGGGCAATGACCTGAATGGTTTTCCCCAGTCCCATTTCATCCGCCAGGATTCCTCCGAATCCGCAGGCATCCAGAGTGCGGAGCCACCGGAATCCGGCTTTCTGATATTCTCTCAGTGTTCCGGAAAGTCCCGCCGGCACCTCGAAATCACTGTCTTCCACATTTTTCATTCCGCGGACCACGGCCTTGAATCTCTGGTCCCGGCTGCATGCAATACTTTTATCTTCCTTGAACAGTCCGTCCAGAAAAACAGCCCGGTACATGGGAACCCGGATTGTCTCTTCCTTTTCCAGAGCCTTTTCCATATCCAGGCATCCGGCCATGCGGGCCACCGTGAGGAGTCCGCCGTCGCCCAGCGTCAGAAAATCTCCGTTCTTCATTCTGTAAAATTTCTTCTTTTTTTCATACGCTTTCAGGATTTCTCCCAGTTCCTGTCCTGAAAGCCCGCCTGCGTCCACATCCAGATCCAGCCAGTTTTCACCGGTTCTGACCTGCACTGACACATTTACCGGAGGAAGAATCCGCACTTTACGGAAAGATTCCGAAACGAACACCTCACCCAGTTCCATGAAATCTCCCATTCCTGCGGACAGAAGCCGGTATACGGCTTCATCATCGCCGCGGATCACCAGATTCCCGGTCCCATCCTCGGTACAGCGGAAGTACCGTGTAATTACCTGGCTTACCCGGAACTCCCCCGGTACATCCCGGCAGATCTCTCTGGGTACGTTTTCATCCTCCACGGGATGAAAGGAAAAATCTCCGTAGGACAGTTCCGGTCTCATGGTAATCTGTCCGGGTCCCGTACTGTCAAAATAAAATCTCGCCTTCAGCTCTTTTGGTCTGTAGGAATCCAGTTCCACACCTTCCGCCCGTATCAGCTTCAGCAGTTCCAGGCGTTTCAGAACCCGCTCATAAAACAGCGGCATATCGCGGTCATTGACAGAAACCTCATATTCCGGATCCGGCCCCATGATCATATGCTCCAGAAAAACCGCCAGTGCCTCCGTGTACTCTTCATCACAGCAGCAGATCTCCGTTTTATCCGCAAGAAACAGACGGTGTTCCCCCATGAAGGCCATCAGGTCCCTGTCCACGGAAATCCGGATCCCGTCCCTGCCCATGCGTTCCGCACGGATCTCCAGGGAAGGTTTCCGGCTTCTCACCGTCAGATTTCTGGGCTTTTTCCGGTAATCCTCGCATTCCAGGGTCTGGCCTTCCATAATGGAAAAAAAGCGCTCGATGCCAGCCCTTCCTAGGGTCAGTTCTTTTAACACCGGTTCCGTTTCCCAGGATCCGCGCCGGAGTTCTCTGAAATGTTCCCGGTAGGCCCCGGCAGTTTCCATAACAAAAAGCACCAGCGGACGGCACTCAGGACAGAATGCCTGAAGTGTGTGATAAAAAGAAAATCCCCTGCCGTATTCCACCTGGCGTTCAAACTCCATTGCCTGGGAAAAGATCACCAGATCCTTTACGGGGTACAGTTTTTCCTGCCCCACAAAAAAGCGGACCACCAGCCGCTCTCTGAAAAAAAAGAGCCGGGGAACAAGGCGCACTTTGCCCTCCTCCCCGGCTCCCGTAATACGGCCAACAGCCCGGTTTGTATACTCTCTTATCATAAAACGGACTTTCTGTGAGGTGGAAACCGGCTTCATTCCGGCCTTTTCCTTTTCCTCCAGGTACGCCTCCAGCACCGCACGGCCATGGGCGCACATATCCGCACCTGTTTTCTCCGGCGCGCAGGACAGCGGACAGAATCTGTCCGTATTTCCGTCCCCGTCTGTCCGGGAACAGGTACAGTCACAGATCTGTCCATCTCTGCAGAGGATCCGGACACGGTACGCGTCTTTCCCGTCCGCAGCGGTTCCCCTGATCTCAGTTTCCCCTTTCCAGAAAGTCTCTGAAGAAAGTCCGGTTACCTGCATGCATGCCTCCGTTTACATCCGTTCCGGCGCCTCAAATCCCAGAAGATCAATGCCGGTGCACAGAACATCTTTGGTAAGGGTCACAAGGGAGATGTATCCGTCCCTCTTCTCCTCATTTTCCTCGGCAAGGATCCTGGTCTCATGGTAAAAATGATTGAGTGCGTTGGAAAGTTCATAGATATAGGCACAGATCTTATGGGGCGCCAGTTCCTCGAAACTGGTATCCATAACCTCGCTGAATCTGGCCAGTACCAGCATCAGCGTCTTTTCCGGCTCTCCTTCCGGAGGAAGAATCTGTCCCTTTTCCCTCTGTCCGCATGTCTCTTCATACTTTTTCAGGATGGATTTGATGCGGGCAATGGTATACAGAATATATGGTCCGGTATTTCCCTCAAAGGAAGTAAACCGGTCAATATCAAATACATAATCCTTTGTGGCCTGATTGGAAAGATCCCCGTATTTCAGAGCGGCCAGTCCCACGGTACGGGCTGTGTCCCTGGCTTCATCCTCGGATACGGTACGGTTTTCCATGATTCTTTCATAGGCGGCATCACTGATCTGAGCAATCAGATCCTCCAGTCTCATGACTCCGCCCTCCCTGGTTTTGAAAGGCTTTCCGTCCTTTCCGTTCATGGTGCCGAAGCCCACGAAATCCATGCGGCAGTCCGGTTTTACGATGCCGGCCTTTTTGGCCACCCGGAATACCTGGGTGAAATGCAGGTCCTGACGCTTGTCCACCACATAGATATACTGATCCGGATGGAAATCCTGTTCTCTTTCCACAATGGTGGCAAGGTCCGATGTGGCATAAAGAGAAGCGCCGTCGGATTTGCGGATGATGCAGGGCGGAAGCTCCTTGGAATCCGTTTCTTCTGCAATGTCCACCACCAGAGCTCCCTGACTTTCATGGGCCAGCCCCTTGCGGATCAGGTCATCGATCATGCCGGGAATATACGGCTGAGCGTCGCTCTCCCCTTTCCACAGATCAAACTCCACATGAAGATTGGAGTAGTTTTTCTTCAGATCCTTCAGAGATACGTCCATAATATGACGCCAGATGGCACGGTAAGGCGCATATCCGCTCTGAAGACGGAAGGTGGCTTCCTGGGCACGGGCTCTGAACTCCTCGTTTTCCTTGGATTTTGCGCTGGCTGCCGGATAGATCTCCTCCAGCTGGGAAATGGTGAACGGCGGTTCTTCCGGGTATTCTCCCGTATAATTCTCATCAAAATAAACCAGATCCGGCTGACGGTCTCTCAGTTCTTCTATGATCAGACCCATCTGGAGTCCCCAGTCTCCCAGATGCACGTCTCCCGTCACATGATGGCCCACGAAACGGCCCATACGCTTGATGGCCTCTCCGATGACCGCGGCACGCAGATGTCCCACATGGAGAGGTTTCGCCACGTTGGCTCCGCCGTAATCCACGATAATGGTTCTGGGATTCGTTACTTCCTCAAACCCCAGCTTCCTGTCATCCTTCATGCCGTTCATGCAGGATGCCAGAAAGCCTGCGCTTATTTTCAGATTGATGAATCCCGGCATCACAGCCGTCACTTCTTCAAAAACAGAACTGGATTTCAGTTTCTCCGTCACTTCCGTGGCAATGTCGATGGGTTTCTTTTTATATGCCTTTGCCGCTGCCATGGCACCGTTGCACTGATATTCGCACAGGTCCGGCCGGTTGGACAGAGTCACCTTCGCATAGCCGGGATCATAGCCGCCTGCTTCAAAGGCAGACTGCATTTCTTTTGTAATTACATCTAAAAATTTTTCCATTGGCTGTTGTCTCCTTGGATCAATCGTGTTGAAAGCGCCGCTTCCGGGCGGCACAGACAGAAAATATACCGTACGTTTCATTATAGCGCAAGCCATGAAAAAAATCCAGCAGTTCTTGCGGCTGGAACACGTCGGCCTGTTCCCGTTATCGCTCTGTCTCCGGGGTTTTTGGAGATTCCATGACCTTCACTGCAAACTCCACGGACGCCATGGCATCCCGGCAGTAAGCGTCCGCACCGATGGATTCCGCGTATTCCCGGGTAAGCACGGCACCTCCCACCATGATTTTCACCCAGGGGGCCTGTTCTCTCAGCATCCGGATCGTGGCGGCCATGGCAGGCACCGTGGTGGTCATCAGGGCACTGAGTCCCCCCAGGGGCACATGATCCTTCCCCGCCCGCTCCGCAATCGTCTCCGGAGCCACGTCACGTCCCAGATCGATCACGTCGAAACTGTAGTTTTCCAGCAGCACCTTTACGATGTTCTTTCCTATATCATGAATGTCTCCCCGGACGGTGGCAAGAATCACGGTTCCCCGCTTTTCCTGGCTCTGTCCCGACGCTGCCAGCGTTTCCTTCACCACGGAAAAGGCAGCTCCGGCTGCTTCCGCACTCATGAGCAGCTGGGGAAGGAATATGGTCCCTGCCTCAAATCCTTTTCCCACCTCATCAAGGGCCGGGATCAGCTCCCGGTTGATGACAGTCAGGGGATCCGTATGCTGAAGTGCCGCAGCGGCTGCTTCTCCGGCTGCCCTGGACAATCCCCGGAGAATGCTTTTTTTCAGAGCGGAGGCTTCGTCTTTCTCCTGTGCCTTTTTCTCCGCTGCTTCCCCGGCCGCTGCCGCTTTCTTTTCTTTTGAAGCAGTTCCGGCTTTTTCCAGCTTTCTTTCCGCCTCTTCCCTGCTGTAGATCTCCACGTAGCGGCTGCAGTTTTCATCCCGGGCTGTCAGAACCAGAAAGCTGTCATACGCTGCCATCATGGCCCGGGAACCGGGGTTGATAATGGCGGCGGAAAGGCCTGCCTGAAGCGCCAGAAGGAAAAAAGCCGTATTGATATGTTCCCGGACCGGGAGGCCGAATGAAACGTTGGAAACACCGAGGATGGTCTTTCCGCCCAGTTCTTCCCGGATTCTCCTTACGGTTTCCAGAGTTGTCAGGGCTCCCCGGCTGTCGGAACTTACTGCCATGCAGAGGGCATCCACTAGGATGTCTTTTTTCCGGATGCCGTAGGCTGCAGCCCGCTCATATATTTTTTCTGCAATGGCGATCCGTCCGTCCGCCGTATCCGGGATGCCGTTTTCATCCAGACAGAGGGCCACCACAACGCCGCCGTATTTTTTCACCAGGGGAAATACGGCATCCATTACCTCCTGCTTTCCGTTGACGGAGTTGACCATGGGCTTTCCGTTATAACGGCGCATGGCATGTTCCATGGCTTCCGTATCGGAGGTGTCAATCTGAAGCGGCAGATCCAGCACACTCTGGAGCTCACAGACGGTTTCCGCCATGACCGCCGCCTCATCGATTCCCGGCACTCCCACATTCACGTCCAGAATATCTGCACGGTTTTCCTGCTGAGAGGCCCCCATTTCCAGAATATATCCCATGTCATGCTCTTTCAGGGCCTGGCGGAGTCTGGGTTTTCCCGTGGGGTTGATCCTCTCTCCGATGATCACCGGCCTGTCTCCCAGCACCACGGTACGGGAATAGGAAGAAACCACGGTCCTGTCTTTTTTCACCATCTGCGGCAGGGGAATGTCTCTGCACAGCCTTCTTGTCTTTCTTATGTGTTCCGGCGTGGTTCCGCAGCATCCGCCCAGAATCCAGGCCCCGGATTCCGCCATTCTCTTCATGGCTTCCGCAAACGTATCACTGTCGATGTCATATACGGTTGTCCCGTTTTCGCTTCTGGGAAGTCCCGCATTGGGGTTCACCAGAATGGGCGTTTCCGACACTGCCGCCATCTGCTTCAGAAACGGCAGCAGTTCAATGGGGCCCAGCCCGCAGTTTAAGCCGATGACGTCTGCTCCCAGCCCTTCCAGAAGCGCCGTCACGGATTCTGCGTCACCGCCGGTGAGCATTTTTCCCTTTTCATCCAGGGTCACCGTGGCAAACACAGGAAGATCACAGGCTTCCTTTGCAGCCAGCACCGCTGCCTTCAGCTCGTAGCTGTCCCCCATGGTTTCTATGATGACCAGGTCGGCTCCTGCTGCAGCACCGGTCTGAACAATTTCCTTATATACACTGCATGCTTCCTCAAAATCCAGATCTCCCAGAGGTTTCAGCAGTTTCCCGGTGGGACCCAGATCCAGCGCCACATAGCCGTGTCCGGTCTCTGAGACTGCTTCCCGGCCCAGCTCCACACCGCATCTCACAATTTTTTCCAGATCCCATCCGTCTTCCTTCCGGAATTTGAAGCGGTTGGCACCGAATGTATTGGACGTGACAATGTCTGCCCCTGCCTCCAGATACTCTCTGTGGATGGCCTTCACTTCTTCCGGTTTCAGAAGGTTCCAGGTCTCCGGCAGTTCTCCCGGCTTCAGTCCCCTGGCCTGAAGAAGGCTGCCCATGCCGCCGTCAAAAAACATTCTTTTCTGTCTGATCTCTTCCAGTATTCCCATGTTACCTCCTGAATGCACATTCTGTTCTGGAGCATGCCTCGCAGCCTTCCAAAACGCACCGGCACGGCTCCCTTCCTGCTCCGATCACTGCAGTCACCGATTTGGACGGCATCATAAGTCCGCCCTCTGTCAGAGTGATGCCGATCCGCTTTCCCGCCTCCAGGCCGTCCAGAATATGTTTCTGACACGAAAGGGAAAAATCCCCATAGCCCGGAGAAAAACGCGGCCGCAGAAACCACCCTTCTTTTTCATACTGTTCTTTCCAGATTCCATTGATCTCATTGCACCAGGCTTCTGTCATGGCGGCAGCGGCTGCCTGCATGACTGCCGCCCTGGCCACGCGGAGTTTTCCGTACCGGAACAGAAGCCGGTCTGCCTCAGCTCCCAGCGTGGCGGCCATAAGAAGAATTTTTTCACATCCTGACAGGTTCTTTTCCAGATTCCTGCTTTCCGTCACAAACGCCCCCGCATCGATACGGCCTCCGCCCGCAAGCCTCAGCGGAAATTCCTTTACAAGAAACCGGGGCCGGACGCAGTCTTCCAGTTCCAGGATGCACTCCTCCGCCAGATGCCTGGTGGCTTCATCCGCTTCATGTGCCCCGTAGCCCAGATAGCGGAACACTTCTCTTCTGTCCGTTTTCATCAGACCATGATCTCCGAAAGGCTTTCCTTGATCTGTCTGGCAACGTCCGGTTTATTCATGGAATAAATATGCACCGCATGGATTCCGTTGGCAATGAGATCTATGATCTGTTCCGCCGCATAGGCCACTCCGGCCTGACGCATGGCAGCCGGATTCTCTCCGAATTTGTCCACAATGGCCCTGAATCTGGCAGGCAGAGCCGTGCCTGACATGGCGCAGATCCTGGTGATCTGCTTTGCATTGGTCACCGGCATGATGCCGGCGATGACCGGTACCGTGATTCCCTTTTCCCGGATTCTGTAAAGGAAATTATACAGAATGTCATTGTCAAAAAACATCTGAGTAGTCAGGAAATCACATCCTGCGTCTGTTTTTTCCTTCAGATGCATGATATCTTCTTCCTTGTTTCTGGACTCCACATGTCCTTCCGGGTAGCAGGCGCCGCCGATGCAGAAGTCTCCCATGGACTTCAAGTCACGGACCAGTTCGCTGGCATAGTGATAATCGGTTTCCACGTTTCCGTCCGCCGGAATATCTCCCCGGAGCGCCAGAATGTTCTCGATTCCGTTTTCCTTCATACGTTCTGCCATAACCTTCACCTGTTCCTTTGTGGAGGTTACGCAGGAAAGGTGGGCCAGAGAGGTCACTCCGTATTCTCTGGCAATTCCTGCCGCAATATCCACCGTATAGCGGCTGGTGCCGCCGCCGGCTCCATATGTCACACTCATGAACGACGGAGACAGGCCGGCAATTCCTGCCACTGCCTTTTCCACCGCCTGATATGAATCCTCTGCTTTTGGGGGAAATACTTCAAATGAAAGCACGGGTTTTTCCTGTGCCAAAATATCTCTGATCTTCAATGTCTTATCCGTCCTTTCTGAAAAAATATACGAAGACTATGGTAGCATAAACCGGGAGGAAAATCCAGAAAAACCTGTGTTCCGCCCCCTGAGGCCAAAAGAATTCTTGGAAATCCCGTGAAACTGTGGTATGATGTAGGGACAGGCAGCATTGTCACTGCAAAACAGAAAAGGGAGGCGGCGCATATGAGCAAAGTGATTACAGTCAGCCGGGAATTCGGCAGCGGCGGACGTGAAATCGGATTCCGGCTGTCCAGAAAACTGGGAATCCCGTTTTACGACAAGGAACTTATTTCCATGGCGGCAGAGGACAGCAACATCTCGGAAGACGTGTTTCATGCAAATGATGAGATCATTGCAGACCGCAAACGGATTGATTATGACTACATAACCGTGGATCCGTTTTCCACCCGTTATGAAATTCCCGTTTCCGACCAGCTGTTTGTCATACAGTCAAAAATCATCCGGCAGCTGGCAAATGAAGGTCCCTGTGTGATCATCGGCAGATGCTCCGATGTCATCGTGGAGGACGGATTCCATGTCTTCATAAGTTCCGGCCTGAAAAAACGCGTGGAACGGCTTCTTTCTCTGGAAAAGGACCCTGATATCAGCGTCCGCCAGATGGAGGCACGTATCCGTGAAATTGACGGCCGGCGCAGAGACTACTATCAGTATTACAGCGGAAATGAATGGGGAAAATCGAAGAATTACCACCTCTGCCTGAACAGCGGTCTCCTGGGCGTGGAGGCGTGCGTGGAGATCATTGCCGCAAGCGTGGCGCTTGTCTGAAAAGTGTTGACATTTTTTCCGGGCTGCGCTATGATAAATGAAATTATTTTACATTGAGAGGTCAATGTCTATGTCAGAGAACAGGATTTTTGCAGTACGTTACGGCTTTTATTACTTTCCGGGCTATTATTACAGCGCGGACTGTTTTGCTTGCTGCAAATACACCTCTCCGAACCCGGACTGATCGGCCGGGAACAAGAAATCAGGAGCCGGTATCTGCGCAGGCGGATACCGGTTTTTTTATTGCACGGAAAAACCATATATCCAGGAGGTATTCGTATGATCATCATTCTGAAAAAACATGCAAATCCGGGAAAGGTGGAAGAACTGAAAAAGGTCCTTACCGGCCGCGGCTTCCGTCTTCATCTTTCGGAAGGCACTGACGCATCCCTCATCGGCCTGATCGGAGACACCTCTTCCGTTCAGGAAGACTGGCTCAGGGCCATGGAAGTGGTGGCGGATGTGCGCCGGATCAAGGAGCCCTACAAAAAAGCCGGCCGCTCCATGCATCCGGAAGACACAGTGGTGGATATCTGCGGCAGTAAAATCGGCGGCGGACATTTTCAGGTCATTGCAGGCCCCTGTTCCATTGAAACCAAGGCCCAGATCACCCAGGTGGCACAGGATGTGAAAAAATCCGGCGCCCGTCTCCTTCGCGGCGGCGCCTTCAAGCCCAGGACTTCCCCCTACTCTTTCCAGGGTCTCCACGAACAGGGACTGGATCTTCTCCTGGAGGCAAAAAAAGCCACAGGACTTCCTGTGGTCACTGAGATCATGAGTCCTGAACACCTTCCCCTGTTCGAGGATGTGGATGTGATTCAGGTAGGTGCCAGAAACATGCAGAACTTTGAGCTTTTAAAGGAACTGGGCAGAATCCGCAAACCCATCCTTCTGAAGCGCGGACTGGCCAATACCCTGGATGAACTTTTAATGAGCGCCGAATATATCCTGGCCGGCGGAAATGAAAACGTCATTCTCTGTGAGCGGGGAATCCGCACCTTTGAAACGTCCACCAGAAATACTCTGGATATTTCTGCCATTCCCATGCTGAAACAGAAGACTCATCTTCCCGTTATCGTTGATCCCAGCCACGCAGCAGGCATCCGCTCCATGGTGGAACCCCTTTCCCTGGCTGCCATTGCCGCCGGAGCCGACGGCCTGATGATCGAAGTCCACAACGATCCGGAAAAAGCCCTCTGCGACGGTGCCCAGTCCCTGACCCCCGATGCCTTCGATCTCCTGATGAAAAAAGTGGAGCAGTCTGTCCGGTTCCGCCGGGAACTGGCTGCCCTAGGCTGAACCGGAACCAGACCCTTTCCCGGGAATTTTTCCGTGGGCCGTTTCCTGCCCCCTTTCTGAAAACCTGCTTCCGAAAAGCCGGAAAGCCGCCTTACGGCGGCTTTTTCCTGTCTGTGTCACATGTTCAGAACGCAGTCCGCAGCCGGCGGGATCCGAGGCCGGCCTCCGGTTCCGGCTGCTGTCCGGCTGCCGTTCCGGATACTTCCTGGCCCCGACGGTCTGCCGGAATTTTTATGACCTGTTTTTCCGGAATACCGGCGGAACCACATCCTCCGGAATCGGACAGCGGTACGGCTTTCCTCCCCTTCTTTTCACATTCTCCTCCACCGCTTCCCGAAGAAGGTCCGGATTCTCCATCAGCTCCACGGCACCTGCCGCCAGTGTCTCTGCGGCGAACAGCATCCCCTTTACCGCATAGGAAGATTTTCCCTGAGCCGTCAGAACCCAGGAATGAGGCTGGGTTCCCAGACAGAAGCAGGCACACTGCAGCTGAATCAGCGGTGCAATCTGGCTCACATCTCCCATATCGGAAGAGGCGGTCTCCACCACATCCTGCGGTTCAAACGGCAGAATGAAATCCCCCATGGGATGAGTCCTGCAGAGTTCATATCGGGTCTCCATATCAAATTCCGGCAGAAGCCCCATATCATGGTCTGCCGCCTCATCTCCCACCACAGCCCGGAATTTCCGGATGTACTCCTTTTCCTCTTCCGTATATTCCGGCACTCCTGTTTCCAGCATTTTTTCATACATGAGCCTTCCCAGCACATCACTGGGCACCACGTTGCTGCAGGCCTTGTCAAACTCCGTTTCCACGGACGTTCCCGTCATCAGGGCGGCTCCTCTGGCAATGTTCACCACGCGCCGGTAGAGCTCCCGCACGCTGTCATTGTCTCTGCTGCGGATCAGGTACAGTACCTCTGCCTCCGCCTGGACCACATTGGGCGATACGCCGCCGGTATTGGTGATGGCATAATGGATCCGGTCTGTCATCTCCATATGTTCCCTCAGATAATTGACGCCGACATTCATCAGTTCCAGAGCATCCAGGGCGCTCCTTCCCTTCTGAGGTGCAGCCCCTGCATGGCTGCTTTTCCCCCGGAACCGGAATTTTGCCTGGCAGTTGGCGAGAAGACTTCCCGTCATGGACGCATTGATGGTGCTGGGATGCCAGGTGAGAGCGGCATCGATGCCGTCAAAAACTCCCGCTCTGGCCATATAGGTCTTTCCGCTTCCTCCTTCTTCTGCGGGACACCCGAAAACAATGACTGTGCCGGATCCCGGATTCCGGTCCGTATATTCTTTCAGAATCAGGGCGGCGCCCAGAATTCCCGTACCCAGAAGATGGTGCCCGCATCCGTGTCCGTGATTTGTCTCCGGTCTGGCTGCCGGCTCCGTCCTGTCTGCCTGCTGGCTGAGTCCGTCCAGCGCATCATATTCCGCCAGCAGTCCGATCACCGGATGTCCGCTTCCGCAGACTGCCCGGTAGGCCGTAGGCAGTCCCCCCAGGCCCCGCTCCACCTGAAATCCATGGCGCTCCAGAAGGTCTGTCATCCGTCCGGCCGACTCCTTCTCTTCAAACCGTATTTCCGCCAGATCCCAGAGCGCGGAATTGAGTTCTGTCAGTTCCTTTTCGTATGTCTTTAAGATGTCATGAATATTGATACTTCTGCGTTTTTCTGCTGCCATTGTGCTCATTGCGCGCTCCTTTCCTCTGTTTTCCGGTACTCTTCCGGTATGGGGCAGACATAAGGCTTTCCGCCCATTCTCCGCTTCTGTTCTTCCCGGGCCGCCTCCAGAACCTCCGGATGCTCCATCAGCTGTTTTGCCGTTTCTGACAGCACCTGTCCGGCAAACAGAGCACCTTTCATCGCATAAGAGGACGTGCCCTGGGCTGCCCAGAGCCAGGAATGTCCCGGGCTTCCCTGCGTAAAGCATGCGGTCTCAATCTGAACAAGAGGAACAATCTGACTTACATCTCCCATATCGGAGGACCCCGTCTGCACTGCGGAAACCAGACGGTAGGGCAGAATAAAGTCCCCCATGGGGTGATCCGCCATCAGCTGTCTCCTCTGATCCATTTCATAGTGAGGAACTGCCCCGTCGTCTTCCGCGACTGCCTTCTCGCCCGCCAGTTCCCTGTATTTCCTTACATATTCTCTCTCCGCGTCCGTATAGTCCGGCGGCCCCAGCCTGACCATCTGTTCATAGGCAAGCCTTCCCAGAACTTCGTTGGGAATCACGTTGCTGCAGGCCTTGTCAAACCGGATCTCCACAGACGTATCCGTCATCAGGGCAGCTCCCCTGGCCACGTCACAGACACGTTCAAACAGCTCTTTCACGCTGTCATTGGTCCGGCTGCGGACCAGGTAGAGGACCTCCGCCTCCGACTGGACCACATTGGGTGAAATTCCTCCGGTATTGGTCACGGCATAGTGGATCCGGTCCGTCATTTCCATGTGTTCCCTCAGGAAATTGACCCCCACATCCATCAGTTCCACTGCATCCAGAGCGCTCCTTCCTTTCTGGGGTGCATTGCCTGCATGACTGCTTATGCCGGAAAACCGGAAATACGCCTGGCAGTTTCCCACCATAGCACATCCCATGGATGCGTTGATGGTGCAGGGATGCCAGGTCAGTGCCGCATCAATCTCATCAAAGACACCTGCACCTGCCATAATGGTCTTCCCGCTTCCCCCTTCTTCTGCTGGACATCCGTATACAATGACCGTTCCCGATCCCGGATTCCGGTCCAGATATTCTCTCAGATCCAGAGCGGCAGCGACGGCCCCTGTGCCGAGAAGATTATGGCCGCAGCCATGACCATGGATTGTCTCAGGTCTGGGACATCTTTCAAACATCCCCTCCTGCTGGCTGAGTCCGTCCAGCGCGTCATATTCCGCCAGAATCCCGATGACCGGATGCCCGGAACCATAGACCGCCCGGAACGCCGTGGGAAGTCCCCCCGTTCCTGTTTCCACCCGGAATCCGTGTTTTTCCAGAAGTCCGGCTGCAGCCGCAGACGATATGAATTCCTGAAATTTCAGCTCTGCCGCCTCCCAGATCACCCGGTTCAGATCTGTCAGTTCTTTTTGGTATTTCTCCACCTGATATTTCATGACTTTCCCCTCCTTCACCTTTCTTTCCCTTTTCTGATGCGGCCATGGGCCGGTCTCTCATGGGCCGGCCTTTCCTATCCCATACTGCTCCAGAAAGCACTGAACAGGAACACCAGAACCAGTGCCGGCATGTAATCCGCCACCGGAGGATTCCGAAGCTTCGCAATGCGGAGTGCATTCAAAAGCTGGATCATGCCGCCGCAGGCTGAAAAATCCCCGATCATCTCCGGTGTCAGATGCGGCATCAGAATCCCTGCCAGCAGATAGAATCCCATGAGGATCGCCGCCAGCGGAATGCTGACCAGGGCCAGAACCCAGCCGCTTCCCACGGCAAAAAATACAGAAGCGGCAAAATCCATGATGGCCTTGGTGGTCAGTACCGATGCATCCCCTTCAAATCCCAGAGAAAGCGCTCCTATGATTCCCGTGGTGCTGAGACAATACAGACTGAACGCCACCAGAAGCGTCTGGGCCGCCCCTCCTTCTCCGGATGCCGGCAGACGGCCCGAAAGAGAAGAAAGGCCCCGGTCGATTTTCAGCACATGTCCCAGAATCCCGCCGGCCAGCAGTGCCAGAACCGCTGCCGGCATATGAACCGCTTTCCCCAGAAGCTGGATTCCCACCGCCGCACAGATCACCGCCAGCGCCAGATTCATGCTCTCATTGAGTTCCTTTCCTATGTGTTTTTTCAGCAGACACCCGACAGCCGTCCCGGCAGCCACTCCCGCCACATCCAGCATGATTACTCCATGCATGCCGTTTTCTCACTCCCTCTTTTTCTGCCCGTTCCCTTTTCGTTTTACAGGCAGAATATTATTTCTTTCTAACTGTTAGTTTGTCTAACTATTAATCAATATAGCATCTCCTCTCCCCGCTGTCAAGGTCTCCTGATTTCTTTCCCGCAGACATTTCCGGCCGCTCATCTTCTGCTGCGGAAAAAAGCCATTGTTCCCCAGACTGCCTGAGTCTGTGAACAATGGCTTTCTCATGCACCGGGTCCTGTGTCCCGGATCCTACTGTATTTTTTCCGTCAGCACCTGATGGATCTTCTCCAGTGTACTCATCATGTGTTCAAATTCGGAATCCTCCATTCCGTGAAAAACCTCCCGGTCCAGCTCCTGATAAAATTCTGCCAGCTGTCCCAGTTTCTGTCTTCCTGCTTCCGTCAGGAAAATCAGCGTTTCCCGTCTGGATTCCGGATTGGGCCGCCTTTCAATCATTCCGTCTTTTTCCATGACATCCAGAATCGCCGACACAGATGCGGCCCGCAGGCAGAACTGCTCCGCAATGTCTTTCTGTCTGCATCCGTCATGTGTTCCGAGGAAGCGGAGCATTTTGGGCTGTCCTCTTGTCAGTCCGATTTCCGCAAGTCTTGGGTAAAAATATCTGAATGATGCAGAATCAATCTGATACCACATATCCGCAAATCTTGCATATTTGCTTTCTTTTCCCTGTTTTCCCATGCTGTATTCCTGCTTTCCGGGCATGTGTTTCTCCGGCCCTTTATACGACCCGGCCTTTGGCCGTTCCGTCTTTAAAAAAGCTGATGATGTTTTCCGCCGCAATTCTGGAAACCTGAACGGCCGCCTCCCGTGTGGTGGGTGCATAATGAGGCGTTACAATGACATTTTCCATGGAAAACAGCGGACTCTCCGGATCCAGAGGTTCCTTTTCCGTCACATCCAGTCCTGCCCCTGCCAGCTGTCCTGCCTTCAGGGCGCGGATCAGGGCTTCCTCATCCACCACAGGACCTCTGGCCGCGTTGATCAGATACGCTGTGGGTTTCATCAGCGAAAGTTCTTTTTCTCCCACCGAATGGAAGGTCTCATCCGAAAGATAGCAGTGCAGGGTCAGAAAATCCGCTTCCCGGAATACCTTCTCCCGGTCTTCCGTAAGGACTGCTCCTTCCGGGGCTTTTTCTATATACGGATCATAGACCAGAACCTTCATGCCGAAGCCGTTGTGAGCCATGGATGCGACCCGGCTTCCGATTCTGCCGCAGCCGATGATTCCCAGGGTCTTTCCTGTGATTTCCGTACCTTCCCTGTAATTCTTGGCTCCGAACCCGATCTTTTTATAGGCTTCGGAAACAGGCACAAGATTTTTTGCCAGCGCCATCAAAAGCGCCATGGCATGCTCCGCCACGGAAAGTCCGTTGGCATCCGGTGCGGTGGTAACTGCAATCCCCAGATCCCTGGCCGCCTTCAGATCAATGTTGTCCACACCCACACCATGTTTGCTGATGATTTTCAGATTCGGTGCCTGTCTCATCATTTCCTCTGTCACAGGAAGAATTCTCACCAGAAGTGCCTCTGCATCCCGGATTTTTTCCGCCAGTTCCTCTTCCTTTATGGTCTCCATCTGTGTTACCTGATGACCTTCTGCTTTTAAAAGTTCAATCCCGCAGGGATTGATCTGTTCTGAAATCAGTACTTTTGCCATACCTGCTCCTTTCCCGTCCTGTTCTGGCTGCCGCTGACTTTTTCCCTTCCGGTCCGGCGGTCATGCCTGTTTCCTGTACCGGGCGAGCTCCGGATCCGATACGGCTTCTGCCAGGCGGCGGATTCCTTCTTCTATATTCTCATAACTGTTTGCAAAGGACATTCTCAGATACCCTTCTCCGGACGGTCCGAAAACATTTCCCGGCACCATGGCGATTCCCGCCTTTTCCAGAAGGTATGCTGCCAGTGCCTCACTGGAAATTTCCAGTTTTTTTGCATTGATGAAAATATAGAACGCACCTTTCGGGCACCTGCAGCTGAGCTCCGGAATCCGGTTGATGGCTTCCACCGCATAGTCACGGCGGCGCTGGTATTCTTTCACCATCTCCTCCACTTCTCCGTGCTCTTGCGTAAGGGCCGTAATGGCGGCCTTCTGTACAAAAGACGGCGCGCAGGTCACATTATGCTGGTGGATCTTGTTCATGGCAAGAATAAATTCCTCCGGAGCTGCCACATATCCCAGTCTCCATCCGGTCATGGAGTATGCCTTGGACATGCCGTTGAGCGTAAATGTCCGCTCTTTCATTCCGGGCAGGGATGCAATGCTCACATGCTCTGCCCCGTCATAGACCAGGCGCTCGTAGATCTCATCGGCAACCACCAGAATGTCTTCCCGCACCGCAAGTCCGGCGATTCCCTCAAGGATCTCCCGGTTCAGCACACTGCCTGTGGGGTTATTGGGCGTCACGATAACCATGGCTTTGGTCTTTTCCGTAATATGGCTGCGGATTTCATCCAGATCGATCTGATAATTATTCTCCTCTTTCAGATGATAGCTGACCGGAACCGCTCCCAGAAGCCGGGGCACATTCACGTAATTCATCCACACCGGATCCGGAACCAGGATCTCATCTCCCTCATCCAGAATCGTGCACAGCAGATCAAAGATTGCTTCAGAAAGTCCCACAGTCACCAGCACCTCTTCAGGGCTGCAGGGAATATGATTGCGTTTTTCCAGTTTTCCGGCAATGGCACGGCGCAGCTCCATGTCTCCGTAATTGGACGTGTAAAATACATCGCCATGTTTCAGACTCTCCATACAGGCATTCTTTATGTACTCCGGAGTGTCAAAATCCGGGCGCCCGATTTCAAAATGCAGGATCTGTCTGCCCTGCCGTTCCAGAGCAAGGGCCTTTTCATTGATTTTACGGATTCCTGACGGGAGCATCCGGTCCATTCTGGCTGCGATTTTATGTTTCATTGTTTCTTTCCCCTCTCTGCAAAAAAATCCGCGGCCGGAAGGCCGGCACCAAAAAGTACCGGCGTCTTCTGGCCGCATCCTCTGTCTCTCTATCTGCTGCGGTACCGTTCCATGATCTGAAGCAGACGGTCCATGGCGGCAACGGCATTTTCCTTGTCCTGGGAGAAATTAATGCGGAACTGATGAAGGAATTCCGGACCGAATTCCGTTCCGGGTGTCACGGAAACTCCGGCCATCTCACGGACAATGCGGATGAACTGACGCAGGGAAACATCCAGTTCCGGAATGGTCACGAACAGATAGCTTCCTCCATCTGTAGGTCTTGCGGAAACTCCCGGAACACCTTTCAGTCTGTCCATAATGGCATCACGGATCTCCTTGTGTTTCCGCACACGGTCTTCCATCCAGCCCTCCGGCTCATGGAACCACACACGGAACACAGCCTGGTTGTATCCGCTGCACCGCAGTGCCATGATGGCCTGAAGCTTTTCCATTCTGTCAATGATCTCCGGGGTTCCGAAAGCGGCTCCCAGACGGTATCCGCTGAGGGATTCTGTCTTTGACGGCCCCAGAATCGTAATCAGATTGTCCGGAATTTCCTTCTGGGCACAGAGATGGGTATAGCGGATTCCCGGATATACCTGACGGGAATACAGTTCGTCCACAATCAGAGTCACACCGTACTTCTTTGCCAGAGACGCGATGGTGCAGATCTCTTCATAAGAATACACACATCCCACCGGGTTGTTGGGGTTGGAGAACAGGAACAGCTTCACGCCGTCCCGGAATGCAGCTTCCAGGGCTTCCAGATCGATTCCGGCTCCTGTTTCCGTTTCCATATAATCCATCTTGATGGGAACCAGCTGTCCATGGAAAAATTCCACCATCTTTCTGTTGGCAAAATAATCCGGTTCCACAATGGCAACCTTATCTCCCGGCATGATATTGCTTCCCATGGCAAGGAACAGAGCGCCCTGGGTTCCCGGAGTCAGAATCAGATTTTTATCCGCCTCAACCTTCGCTCCGGTAAATGCCGAAAGGCTTGCCGCCAGGTCTTCCAGGATCTGTTTTCTTCCCCGGTACGGTGTGTATGCCTGGGCAGCACCTTCTTTCACACCTTCTGCAAACACCTCAAAGCTTCCCGGAATGGGCTCATGGGCATCCACATCTCCATGGGAGAAATCCACCGGAACTCCAGGAAGTTTTTCTCCTCTCAGTTCCAGAACCTGCGCCTTCTGAAGACTCTCCTGTCCGGGTGCATTATCGATTCCCAGTGTACTGAATTTTTCCTGAATCGTCATAGAATATTCCTCCGTTTTCTGTTGATTCTGATACAGATTCCTCTGGCTTTATCATACCACCTGTTTTCCGGCCCCTTCAATATCCATTTTTCCATATGGTTATGTTCCGGATGGAATATCCCCATCATTTTCCCTGGCCGGGAATGAAAAATTCCGGATGTACTCCATCAGAAGTTTCTTTTTTTCCGAAGCTCCGGCATTTTCTGCCAGAAATACCCTCACCTGACGGACCATGTCCGGATGGTCAAATTTATAGAACACCAGGTTCTCTGTGGGCCCGGCATAGCAGGGGACTTCCGCCCGCATGAACGTGATCCCTTCTCCGGCATCCGCCAGGTAATAAGCGGTCATCAGCTGATCCAGCTCCATAACCACATTGGGTTCAAATCCTGCATCCCTGCATATTCTCATTCCTCTCCTGTACATGTCGTTTCCCTGCTTCAGAAACAGGAAATTTTCCCCGGCGAAGGCCTCCATGGGAACAGGAAGGATCTCCGGACTCCGGAACCTGCCGTTCAGGACATCGTCGCAGCTCATGGCATAGCGCTCAAGTCCCCTGTTGGCTCCGGCCTGTCTGGGAACTGCCAGAAGAATTCTTTCCTCCTGAAGCACAAAGGAATCAAATTCCGATGTCATGGACGCTTCCACGGAAATTCCCAGATCCACAATGCCGGATCTGAGAAACCGCCTCAGATCGCTGTCATTGGTTTCCATGAGCCGGAACCTGAAATCCGGATGATCCATGCGGAATGCTGACAGCATCGGAGGAAGCACATAAGTACAGAAAAAAGACGGTGCTCCGATCCTCACATCGCATGTCTTCTTTTTTCTCAGTTCGTCACTCTGCTGTTCCATTTCCCGGTACAGGCCCTGGATTCTCCGGAAATAGTCAATGAAAATTTCTCCTTCCGGCGTCACGGTCAGAGGAAGGGAACTCCTGTCAAACAGCACTGTCTCCAGATTTTTTTCCACCTTCTTCACGATCTTGCTCAGCGCCGGCTGGGAAATATAGCATCTTTCCGCCGCCCTGGAAAAACTGCCTTCCTCGCATACCGCAAGGACATACTGAATGTCCCGGATCTCTATGGTCTCCATTTTCCGCTCTCCCTTCCGGTTTTCCCGGTATCCTGTTTCCGGATCATGCCGGCCTGCCGCACCTTACCCGGTACGGTCAGTTTCTTTTATGTAAAAATCTCCTCTGCCGCGCAGAGGAGACCCTGTTCTTTCTGTCACTGTTCTTTCTGTCACTGTTCTTTGCCGTGCTTTTATTTTCCTGCACCTGCGATGATGGAGATCTCCACCGGCGCATTTCCCGGAAGAGAAGCCACTCCCACGGCTGCTCTGCTTCCGATTCCGGCATCCCCAAGTTTTTCGCAGAAATATTCCGATGCGATATCCGCAAGTTTTGACTGTTTGGTAAATCCCTCTTCCGCATTGACATAGACGGTGATGGAAAGAATCCGTACAATCTTCTCTCCCTCTTCCAGCACATTCTCTGCCGCCGTCAGCGCATTGGATGCTGCCTGGCGGACAGCTTCCGTATAGTCCTCCATGGAATCCTCCAGACGGACCTTGCCCTCTCTGATGAGGACTCCGTTGTTTCTCGGAGTCATGCCGGCGGTAAAAATCATGTTTTCAAATCTTGTGGCAGGAACATATTTTCCCTGCGGAATCGGATTGGCTGCTTTCATCATTCTGTAACTCCCCTCTGTTTTTCTTTCCCCGTCTTCCGTCTCCGCCCCTGCTCCCTCAGGCTGCCGGCGCGGGCAGAAGACATTTCTGTTCTCTACCAGCACATTATATCACAGAATCTTCCTTCGTGTCACCGTTTCTTTTGGTTCTCTTCTCATTCTCCTGGCCTGTTATGTCTCCGGACAGATGCCTCTGCCTCTGTTCCTCCTGTTCCGCCGCCAGAGCGAGAATTTCCCGGCATATGACATCTGCCGTCTTACGATCTGTGGACACGGAAAAATCCGCCGCTGCTTCATACCGGTTTCTTCGTTTTTCCATCAGCATCCGGATATACTCCGGATTCATATGGCCGTTGAGCACAGGACGGTCTGTACTGTCCTTGATTCTCTCATATATGGTTTCCGGATCCGCAGTCAGAAGAACGATTTTTCCCATTTTCTTCATCATGCGTACATTCTGTTCCCTCAGAACGGCTCCGCCGCCGCAGGATATCACCAGCGGCTCCGCCGTTTCAAGTTCCGCAATGAGCCCGGTCTCCAGATCCCTGAAAAATTCCTCGCCGAATCTTGAAAAAATATCCCGGATCTCCATGCCCTGTCTTTTTACAATTTCCTCATCCATCTCCAGCCGTCCGGCTCCGGTCAGTTCCGAAAGCCGCGCCGCATTGGTGCTCTTTCCGCACCCCATAAATCCTATCAGAAAAATATGCTGTTTCAGCTTCATGTCTCTTCTCTTCTTTTCGCCGTTTTTGTTTTTCCGCCGCTTTTCCGGCCTTTCCTTTCTTCCTGCAGCCGTTCCGTCTCCTGCTGCACACCGGCTCTCCGCACGGTTCCATGGTGCCGGAAAAATCATATGTGAAAGTATACCAGACTTTTCTCTCCGTTGCAATCTCCGGCGGCGGCTGATATAATAAACTTTATTTACCGTATATTTTTTTCAGGAGGCGATAAACCGCATGATTACCGGACATACCGGGCTGGTCTGCCTGCTGGGCAGTCCCTGTGCCCACAGCATATCACCCATGATGCACAATGCCGCATTCAAGGCCCTGGGCCTCGACTACCGCTATCTGGCCTTTGATGTGAACGAAGAAGCTCTTCCTGCGGCCGTGGACGGACTGAAGGTCCTTCATGCCCGCGGCTTCAATCTGACCATGCCGGATAAAAACCGCATGGTATCTCTCTGCGACCGGCTTTCCCCGGCGGCATCCCTGATCGGCGCCGTCAACACGGTGGTCAATGATGACGGAGTCCTCACGGGACACAACACGGACGGAGTCGGATATATGATGTCCGTAAAGCATGCCGGACATGATATTATCGGGAAAAAAATGACTCTGCTGGGAGCCGGAGGCGCAGCCACCGCCATTCTGGTTCAGGCCGCTCTGGACGGCGTGGCTGAAATCTCCGTGTTTTTAAGAAGCACCAGCCGTTTTTACCGGAGAGCGGAAGAAACCGCCCAGGCTCTTTCTTCCCGCACCGGCTGCAGAATCCGGCTCTGTGATTTTTCTGATACAGGACTTCTGAAAAGCGAACTGAAAAACAGTGCCATCCTGACCAATGCCACTTCCATCGGCATGGCGCCGGAAACCGCTGCCTGTCCTGTTCCGGATCCGGAGATACTGCCGGAAGGCATCATTGTTTCTGATATCATCTACAATCCCCGGAAAACGCGCCTTCTTCAGATGGCTGAAGACAGGGGATGCCCCGCCTTCAACGGTGCCCTCATGCTTCTTTACCAGGGTGCTGAAGCATTCCGTCTCTGGACAGGAAAGGACATGCCCGCGGAACAGATCCGGAATATGTTTTTTTCTGATGCAGAATAACGCAGGCGGGCCGGTCTCTTCTTCCGGTCCGCCTGTATTTCTTCCATATTCACGTATCTGTGCCGGTTCCGCATTTCCGGCGGAATTTATGTCTCCGGTCCGGTCTTCTCTTCCGCACCGATGAGGTTTTCCTTCAGAACCCGGTCCACATAAGCTCTGGCCTCTGCATCCAGAGGAGCAAAGGGACTTCTGGGATTTCCCGCATGGATGCCCTGGGTGGAAAGGACATATTTGATGGCAGGGATCAGGCCCACGCTGCAGAGGGCCTCCATGATATGATTGGCCTTGTGCTGCATGGCTTCCGCCTCCAAGATCCGTCCTTCCAGAAAGGCATGGAAGATTTTTTCATAATGAGGCAGCATGCAGTTGAACGTACTTCCAATGGATCCGCGGCATCCCAGAGCCATTCCGGCCACCATGGTCTCATCGAATCCGTTGAACAGCTTCAGATTCGGATTGAGTTCCATCAGCCGTTCCATCTGATACACCACCTGATTGGTATGCTTTACCCCTTCAATGGCAGAGCTGGTAAACAGTTTCCGGTAATCAGGATTCTTCAGATCAAATTCCACCTTTGTGTTTCCGGGGAAGTTATATACGATCACAGGCATATCCACGGCTGCCGACAGTTCATAATAATACCGGCAGATATCCCGGCTGGTATATCCGTAATAAAAGGGCGGCGTTGCCGCAATACTGTCAAAGCCCATTCTTTTTGCATGTTCCGCATAATCGATGGCTTCTTTTGTGGAAAGAGCGCCCACATGAGCAATCAGTCTGGTTTTGCCCCGGAAGCCGGACGCTGCCTCAAATGTGCGGATTCTTTCTTCATGAGACAGGAGAAAACACTCTGCACTGCTGCCTCCGATAAAAAATCCGGCGGCTCCTTCTTTCAGGTTCCTTTCCATCAGGCTCTCCAGTACAGATCCCGCCACATGGTCATCATCGGTGAACGGTGTGATGGAAGCCACATAAATTCCCAAAACTTCTTTTTCTTCTCTGGTCATATTCCGGAACTCCTTTTTCACTGTTTTCCCATATTATACGCCTGCTTTTGTATTCATTTCAAGAAGTTTGTATATAATACAGTCATTTTTATATGAAAAAGATCCCATATGTCCGTTTATCTGGAGCCGTGTACTTCTTCTGCCATCTCAAACATCTCTTCCGCCGTCAGATTCCCGTCAAATGTAAAAAGGCTGTACAGAATGTCGTTTTCCTGCCACATGACAGCGGAGGAAACCGATTCTTCCACTTCATCGCTGCCGTAGGCCAGATTCAGCTTCCCTTCCTCTGCCAGTTTTTCTTCCTCCGCCGTGGGAACATAATCCGGCGGGACAAATTTATTCTGCATTCTGGAATAGCGGACTTCTGTGCCGTCATCCAGAATCATGGTACGGTCCGGAACCGTTTCTTCCGGAATTTCCGTATAGTATCCTTCCAGAAAGATGTCCTGATTTCCTTCCCTTCTGTAGGTGAATACCATGGCCGTATTCTGCTCCACCGTATTTCCGTCTTTATCCTGTGCCTCTCCGTAACGCGGCACGGCACTGGCAAATGTATAGCCGTTGGAAAATTCCTTCACGGATTTGACCATGCCGTTATATCCGGACTGAAGTTCTGCAGCTTTCTCATATTCAGTCACCGTTTCCTTCAGATTGCTGTGTCCCACAAAACTTTCTGCCTTTCCAAGTCCCATGGCCGTGATGCTTCCCATGATGCAGATCACCGCTGCCGCTGCCAGTGTTTTCTTCCATGCTCTGAATTTCATTTTCTGTTCCTCCCTGATTCTCTGACGGACTTTTTCCCGCACTGCTGCCTGTTCCGGTCCGTCTTCCGCAATATTTTCCGCTTTTTTCCTCAGCGCTTCCCTGATCCTTTTTTCTAGGATAAAATCGTCCATGTTCTGCCTCCTTTCTCTTCCTCGGATTCCAGAATCTTTCTCAGCCTGGCTTTTCCGCTGAAAAGGCGTGATTTCACCGTGCCTTCCAGGCACCCGCATACTCCGGCAATTTCCCGTATGGTCATCTGATTAAAATAGTACAGGACAATCACCGTTCTCTGTTTTACCGGGAGGCTGCTGATGGCTCTGTAAAGTTCCTCCTCTTCTTCATCTTTAATGAGTTCCGCCAGCACCTGGGAAGGACCCGGTCTGTCGGGATCACGGACCTCTTCCACCGGCTGCTCCCGTTTTTTTCTGCCGAGAATCCTCCAGGCATGCCGGGAAAGGCATTTATAGAACCATCCCCGGAACGCCTCCGGGTTTCTGATCTGATTCCGGTTCAGGTAGCAGGAAACAAACGTTTCCTGGACAATGTCCTCACTGTCCGCATGGCTGCCAGAAATCAGATATGCCGCCCTCAGAGCCTCTGTCTGGTATTTTTCCATCAGCCGGTCGAACGCGTCCATATCGCCGGAGATCATCTGCTTTACCAGCTCTGCATCTTCCATGCATATCCTCCTTCTCTTTTTTTCGGTGCACCTGTCATATAGAGACATCCGCCGGGAAAAAGGTTCATGTTTCCTGCTGTGTTCCGTAAAATTTTTCCGGAACAGATGGTATCGTTCCCGTCCCTGGATCCGGAAAACAAAAAGAGCCCCATGATGTGGCACATCATGGAGCTCCGGTATCATCCCATTAAGCTCTGGACAGATATTCACCTGTACGTGTATCGATCTTTACCTTGTCACCCTGGTTTACGAACAGCGGCACGTTGATCTGTGCACCTGTCTCCACCGTTGCCGGCTTGGTAGCACCTGTTGCGGTATCTCCCTTGAAGCCCGGTTCCGTATCTGTGATTTCCAGTTCCACAAACAGCGGAGCCTCTACGGAAAATACGCTGCCGTTATAGGAGCAGACTTTTACGACTTCGTTTTCCTTCACGAACTTCAGGGCATCGCCCACAATGTCTTTATTTAAAGCAATCTGCTCGTAGGTATTCATATCCATGAAATTATATAAATCACCGTCTTCATACAGATACTGCATGTCCACACGGTCAATTCTCGCAGACGGGAATTTCTCTGTGGGACGGAAAGTTCTCTCTACCACACCGCCGTTGATGACATTTTTCAGCTTTGTTCTTACAAAAGCTGCACCTTTTCCCGGTTTTACATGCTGGAACTCAATGATCTGTACCACCTGTCCATCGATCTCAAGTGTGATGCCGTTCCTAAAATCACCCGCTGATACCATAAATGATATTCCTCCTTAACAATCTGTTTCTTCTTATGGCTGATTCTACCCTATTCTATACTATAATCCATCTGTTTTCAACTATTTTTTGCAAAATCCTCTTCCTGTATCCCTCTTCCGCTCTGCTTTCTGATAGAAATGAAGCACAACGGCTTCCAGATACCGTTTCAGGACAATCTGGATCTCTTCCCTGGGATTGATGGGCTTCACCAGAATACTGAAGATGCCTGTACGTCTGGCTCCCCACACATCCGTAAACAGCTGATCTCCCACCAGGAGAGTATGTTCCGTCTTCGTTCCCATGACCTCCATGGCTTTCTGGTAGCCACTTCTTGAAGGTTTATGTCCGTTGAAAATATAGGGGCTTCCCACCTGTTCTGCAAAAGGGGATACCCGCGGTTCCTTGTTGTTGGAAAGGATGCAGGTCTGAAACCCCAGTTCCCTGAGGCTCATAAACAGGCGGACAGCCCGCATGTCCGCAGGCGCACCGTGGGGAACCAGGGTGTTGTCCACATCAAAAATGATTCCTCTGTAACCCTGCCTGAACAGATTTTCATACGGGATCTCATAGGCGCTGTCCAGATACAGATCCGGATAAAATGTTTCAAGCATCCATCTGTCTCCTATTTGTTTTTCAGGAACTTGGCCAGTTCCTCCATAAAGGCATTGACATCCTTGAATTCCCTGTATACAGAGGCAAACCGGACATATGCCACTTCATCCACGTCCTTCAGTTTTTTCATGACCAGCTCCCCGATCAGCGTGGCCGGGATTTCCCGTTCCTCCATTCCGAAGATCTGGTTTTCGATCTCGTCCACCATGGCGCTGATTTGATGGGAGGCCACAGGGCGCTTATGACAGGACAGAAGAATCCCTTTTTCCAGTTTCGCCCGGTCATATGTTTCTCTGGAATCATCCTTTTTTATGATCATAAGCGGCATGGTCTCCAGCTTTTCATATGTGGTGAACCGCTTGCCGCACTGTTCGCACTGACGGCGGCGGCGAATGGAGCTGTTGTCATCCGCCGGTCTGGAATCAATCACCTTCGTATCCGAAGCGCTGCAGAACGGACATTTCATACTTTTCTCCTCCTTATCTGCCTTCCCGGCTGCCTCCCATCCCGGAAGGTCATGTATTTTTCGATTTGGGCGGTTTTTCCGGGACCCGCACCAGAACAATGTCATCCCCGATCTGGCATACATCCCCGAAAGGAATCACGATCTCTTTCTCCCGTCCCAGGAAACCGCAGACACATCCCGGTCCCGGAACAATCAGTGTCAGGATCTGCCCGGTACACGGATCAAAATCCGCATCGCCCACAAATCCCAGACGCCTGCAGTCGCAGATGTTTATGACTTCTTTGCGTTTCAGTTCACTCATCCGCATACACAGACCTCCGGTTTCCGCCTTTGATATCCATTTTATGACGGAAGACCGGCATTCTTGCCTGTCTCCCGCTGCGGAAATCTACAGTCTGTTCTTGAAATAACCATCTGCACCGTAAATGGCTCCCACCGGATTATGAGCCAGGACACGGTCCTTCACCACCAGGGTGGTGCACATGGCTTCCGAATACCGGCAGAACAGAGAGTCATGGCCCACACAGAGTCCCAGAACCACATTGATCTCCGTTTTCTGCTCATTGAGAAGTTTGGCCTGAAGAATAGGATTGCACATGGCTTCAAATTCGCACGGATGCAGTTTCTTTTCTTCCGGAATTCCCACCTCGGACTTGTCAATTCCTCCGGACTTGCAGATGGCGGAAACCACCTGAAATCCTTCTTTGCGCATAAGGTCTGCCACAATTCTGGCCTCCTTGCTGAGGCCCGTGCAGAATGCCAGACCGATTTTCTTATATCCCATACGTTTACAGAATACCATGGTCTCCTTCAGTCTCGGCCACTGACAGTAACCGTCGTGCTCAATTTCCGAAGAAGTCACAAAAAAGCGGTTGATCTCCGGCTTCCGGTATTCTTCCAGCGCTTCCTTTACCAGCTTCTCATTCCGGATGGGACAGTTGGCCGGCTGGTTTTCATGATGTGCATCCCGGCAGGCATGAATGGTGCAATTGGCGCAAGTATACATGGCTCTCGTCTCCTTTTTTCATTTTGTATTTTCATATACCGGATCCTGTTCCGGACTTCCGGTTTTTATGTTCAGGATTCTGGCAGCATTTTTTCCCAGCATCATTTCTTTTTCCTCCTGGGAAAAACAGCTTTTTCTGATATATTCGATGGCATTTTTCTGACTTCCGTAGGGAAAATCACTGCCGAACAGCACACGTTCAGGACGCATGTTCTGCGCCAGCCGCTCAAAGTCCTCCGTACTCTGGAATTCTGCGCTCATGGCCGTATCCACCAGTACATTTTCCGGCATTGCAAACAGAATCTTTTCCTCCTGCGGGTCACCGGAGCGGCCTCCCATATGGGCCAGAATCACCGGCACATCCGGCAGATACCGCAGAATCTTTCTGACATCCGACGGGAAAAAGTCATACGCTCCGGCTTTTCTGGCCTTTCCGCAGTGAATCAGCACCGGAAACCGGAGCCGGTTGATGCGTTCCCACATCTCTCTGTATTTTTCCTCTGCCAGATGTACTCTCTGAAAAGGCGGATGAAGTTTGACTCCGGCCATATTTCTGTCCTTCAGCCGCTCCAGTTCTTCCTCCACATTGGCACAGTCCGGATGCAGCCCTCCAAATGCCATCAGGCCTTTCCTCAGACTTTCCGACGCAAAGCGGTTCACATCCGTCTGGGTACTGGGTTTTGTCACCACATGCTGAACCACTGACAGTTTTATATGATTTTCCTGCATCCTGGCCAGAAGATTTTCCTTTAAAGGCAGCTTTTCGTAGGCGTCATGCTCCCGTCCTGCCACCTCCATGGCCCGGCGTGCCAGGGTGGCCGGGTAAATGTGAGTATGGATATCTATGATCTGTTCCATCACTGCATCCCTGCCTTTTCTGCCTGATATCCCCATTCTTCCAGCCGTCTCCGTTCCCTGAGATCCAGATAGAAGTGGGCCGATGTGCAGCTGATATACGGGAGTACCCAGAGGGAACCGATGCCCAGCGTCACCCAGATCAGAACATACCATCCGGCAAAGCTGATTCCCATGAGCAGTCTCCGGATCCGGTTTCCGCGCATCAGTTCACGGCTTTCCCGCATGCACTGAAAAACGCCTTTTTCCGTATCTTCCAGAAGAATATAATAGGCAAGGCCGTATGTCAGTCCGAACCACAGGAGGAAACACCACTGAAATACTGTCAGAATCTGTCCCAGCGCTCCGTACATGATCTGAAGTCTGAGAGAAAAACTCCAGAGCAGGGAGGGCAGAGACCCCAGAATGCCGGCTCCTGCCATGAGAAGAGTGATGCCTGTAAATTTCAGGAAATGGTTTCTGAAGGCAAAAAAGATCCGGCCGGGTTCCGCCCGCATTCCCAGGCACATATCCAGCATGATACGGGCGTATCCCGCTCCTATTATACTTGCCAGAAGAAGGTATGCCAGATAAAGGAAAATGGCAATTCCCGCCGTGCCGGCTGTAAAAAGCGCCGGCAGCGGCACACCGGATCCGATGACTGCTCCCGCGACCACGAAAAGAATCATGAAAAGATACAGCGCACCTATGAAAATACCCGCACACACCGTTATGGCCAGCTGAATAATGGTCAGAGTCCCGTAGTTTCCCCAGAGGGACCGCCTGGCCCTGAATTTCAGTTCTCCTGTCTTTATCTTCATTCTGTCACTCCCTCCGGTCTAAAATCCGCTTATGGAGATCATCACCCAGAGGATCAGAAAAAGCAGTGACAGAACCAGTCCGACGGATCCCGTAATGACACCGATCCGGGCATTCCGCTCCATGGTTCTTTCGGTTCTGGTCATAAGACCCAGAATCAGGGCAAGGCCTGAAAGCACCAGCCCGATGCAGCAGGCACAGGATGTGACGATACCGGCAATGCCAAGGACCATGGAAGCCGTTGCCATGCTGCTGTTTCCGCACCGTTCCGGTTCCGGCCGGAATGACGTCTCCTGCTGATTTACATTTCTGTCCATATATGGCCCTCCATATGTTCTCTTACGATTGTACCATCCTGATTTTTCTGTAAATGAAACTGCCGGAAAATCAGGCGCAGAGTTCTGCAATGACCTGCGCAAAGATTTTGGCACTGGTCATCAGATCTTCCACCACGGCAAATTCATCGGGTCCGTGCATCCGGTTTTCCGTTCCGGGCATGGACGCCCCGAAAGCAACCCCGTTCTGCAGATCATGTACATAAGTTCCCCCGCCGATGGCCACACAGTCTCCTTTGTTTCCTGTATACATTTCGTAGCACCGGTTCAGTGTCTTTACAAAATCCGACTCTCCGGACACATGATGGGGCGGCCGCATGGATTCATTGGACAATGTGATTCCGTGTTTTTTCATGGCTTTCTTTGCCACGTTCAGAACATTTTCCTCATTGGCGCAGATGGGACATCTGCTGTCAAATCCGCCCTCCAGGTGATCTTCCGTAATGGTCAGGAGACTGAACGCCAGCGTCAGAGGACCGGATATCTCATCTTCCATGGCAATTCCCAGAGCTTCTCCTGTCACGTCCTGATGAGGCATCAGCGCATTCAGGCTGCGGACCTTTTCCATCTGAGGGCAGTCTGCCATCGGAAGGCGGCAGAGAAACGCCAGAAGTCCGGTCAGGGCATTTTTCCCTTTCCAGGGCTTTGACGCATGACTGTTTTCTCCTTCTGCGCAGATGGTAACAGCCCCATCGGAAGCCGTCACGGAAAACCGGATATCCAGATCCTTTCCGGCTTCCTGTGCCAGACGCATCACTTCACCGGCAGCCATGCCCTGAATCACCGCTTCCGCTCTGGCCGGCACCACATTTCTTTTGGTTCCGCTCCGGAATGACACCAGACGGGGAAGAGCCGTGCTCTTTTCAAATTCTGCCGCAAAATCACCGGGCAGACTTCCTTTTTCAATGTTGGTGACCGGAAAATGGCTGTCCGGGGAAAACGTCATCGGCGCTTCCTTTTCCACCTTATAATAATGTGCGATATCGGAACTTCCGCATTCCTCATCGGTTCCCAGAATCAGTCTGGTATTTCCGGACACCGGAATGCCCAGATCCCGGACCGCACGCATGGCATAGAGAGCAGCCACTGCCGGTCCTTTGTCATCCGCGGTTCCGCGGCCGTAAAGCTTTCCGTCCCGGATCACAGGAACAAACGGTTCCGTCTCCGTCCATCCGTCTCCGGCCGGCACCACATCCAGATGTGCCAGAATATCCAGACGGGATTCTCCGCCGTTGAGGTCGATGGTTCCCACATAATTATCATAGTTGTTGATGGCAAAGCCATACTTTTCTCCCAGAGACAGTGCACATGCCAGCGCCTCCGCAGTTCCCCTGCCGAACGGCATCCCAGTCTGGTAAGGCATCTTTTCACTGTTGATCCGGCAGAGAGTGCAGATATCTTCCAGCATCTCCTGTCTGTGGTCTTCCATATACTTTTCTATTTCTTCTCTGTACATCGCTGTGTCGTCCTCCTGTTTCCCGATCCGCCGGTTTTCTGTTCCGATGCAGGATCTCCCTGGGCATACTCTGCTGTTTTCTGTTTCCGTCCGGATTGTTCTGACGGCAAAAGATTAACGGAACATACCGGAAAGAATTCTGTTGACCTCTCCTCCGTCAGCCTTGCCTTTTACAAGAGGCATCAGGACTTTCATGATCTTTCCCTTATCGGATGCCTTCGGAACATCAATTCCCAGTTCGTCCAGCACCTGCCGGATCTGGGCTTCGATCTGCTCCGGTGTCATGTCCGCCGGCGCAAACTCCTGGAATACCTCCATCCGCTTTCTTGCTTCTTCGATGATGTCGGTTCTGCTGGCCGGTGCGGTGTCCATGGTCTCCTTGGTCTGCCTGATCTCCTTTTTAACCACGGCGTTTTCTTCCTCTTCCGTAAGAGGAGATCTCTTGTCGATTTCTGCATTCTTCAAAGCGGAAAGCAGCATGGAAAGAGAATCCTTTCTCTCCTTATCCTTTGCCTTCATGGCTTCCACCATGGCAGCTCTTACAATTTCAATCTTAGACATTCTGATCATCCTTTCTGTTATCTGAATTTCATAATTCCGGCTGCCCCGGACGGCGCATTCGCCGGCCGTCAGCCGTTCCCATTACATTCTAATTACGTCCGAATTCGCTGAGACGCAGATCCGGATTTCTTTCCTCCACCATTCCCACACTCCAGCTGTTGATAAACAGCAACAGCGGGTTGCCTTTCAGGTCTCTTATCCGTTTCATGTCAGAAGTACCCTGAATCTTTGCCACATCAATCTCTTCCGGATTTTCCACCCAGCGGATATATTCAAAGGGAAGCTGTTCCAGCTTGACTTCCACATTGTATTCATTCTTCAGCCGGTATGTCAGCACCTCGAACTGGAGAACGCCCACAACGCCCACAATGATCTCTTCCATTCCCGTGTTGAACTCCTGGAAAATCTGAATGGCACCTTCCTGGGCGATCTGGTTGATTCCCTTGATGAATTGCTTTCTTTTCA
>OGGQ01000976.1_pt1 | contig 39712 bp, 70 predicted proteins | sample 1571191 | NCBI WGS metagenome assembly OGGQ01 (sample SAMEA2582061, study PRJEB24529) | metagenome | biome: Human gut stool | place: China | collected 2011
ACTTTTTCCAATCGTCATAGCTCACGATCTCGTCAACCTCGCTTTCTGCTTTGCTGGCATAGTCCGGGAGGCAATAGCCACGGATGTACCGGCCATTTACGGAGAGGGTGCGGCGGGCTACTGCCTCGCCCTTGTTGCCCTCGATCACGGTGATGGTGTTGCCTGTTACATTCTCCACGATGCCCACGTGGTTGGGGGATGCGGTGCAGTCTGTGGTGGCGTAGTTGGAGCCGTCCTTCCAGTAGTACATGATGATGTCGCCAGGCTCCGGCCGGTAGGCATCATTCTCCTGCCAGCGTCCCTTTGCCTTAAAGAGCTCAATCATCTTGGTGCAGGAGCACTCACCGAAGATAATGTCATGCAGACCGGCAGCCATCCCAGCGGCGGTGACGGTCGTGGCGCACCACTCGTCATCATACTGAACGGCGTAGCCCCTGGGAAGGGGCCGCTGGGTGTTATAGAGGTCGATGATGGCCTTGAACTTCCCATTCGCCTCGCTATAACCCAGCCAGCCACGCATAACATCCACTACACTCTGCCGCAGTTCGTCCTCAGTCATGGCTGCTGCCTCCCCTCTTGAGCCACCCCGCCTGCTCAATCATCTGCACCAGCTTGTCATATCCAAACATTGCACTAAACGCCACCACAAAGCACAGAGCCACCAACGCGGCGATCATCCACCCGGTAATGTCAAACCGATAGTAGGACCACACACCAAATCCGGTGCCCACCGTTACCACCACCGCCACCAGGAACGCCAGCAGATTGGTGGGGATCAGGTCGTACAGCAGGCCCTTGAGGACCTGTACGATAATGTTGGTCACCAGAGTCAACGCCAGCACCAGGGCCAGCAGCACAGGAATGTAAGTAGTGAAATCAGACATTGTCTTCCTCCTTTTTGGCCGGCTTGTCCGGCCATTTATTATGCTTTGACAGCTGCTCAACTATGGCCTTCCCCGCATAGGTGAACACCACCACGACGATCTCAGTGAGCGCTACTTTGGATAGGCTTTCAGCTATCTGCTCTCGGCCATAGTAGGCCAGAATGTAGCTACTCCACACCCATCCGCAGCCATTCACCAGGCAGAACCACACAATGGCCTTCATCGTCTCAATGGGCTTTTCTCTGGCGCCCTTCCGGTTAAGCCAAAAAAAGCCTATGATGAAAACGGCGGCCAGGGCTCCAAATCCTATGTATATCTGCTTCATCTGGGCGCCCCCTTCAGATCCCGGATATCGTGCTGCACCTCGGTCATCTGTCCCTCCAACTTGTAGGTGCGCTCCACCACGCTGTTGTGTTCCGCCACCTTTTTCTCCAGCTGCTCCAGGCGGTAGGTCGTCAGGCGGTTGGAAACCAGGATACCCCCAAAGGTACCCGCCAGGGTACCGATGAGGGACATCCCGGCCACCGCCAGGGCTGTGTAGTCCATTACTCGACCACCTCCCAGGCTTCCGGCTGGTCTGCCGGGCTGTACGCCGTATCCTTGACGCAGCGGTACACCTTTTTGTCCGTCCATACTGTGTACTCATCTTCACGGTACATATCATGGGCACCCTGGACCGCCACAAAGGGCCGGGCGGTCTCCCGGCTCTTGCCATGCAGCGGTCGGTTGAACGTATACCAAGCCGGGTTCCCAGGTTTGATGTCCGGAAAGACGGAGTTGTCGTAGTCCTGGAATACCTCCCATGTTTGGTCCCAGACTTCACCCTCGGCGTGGACTCCGTCCCGGGTGTTGAATACCTCCCCCGCCTTGTGGTCCCCCGGGGCCCAGTCGTTGGCCAGGCCGCTGCACAGCAGGATCTCTTCGTCTTCCATACTGGCTGCCTGCATCGCAAAGGAGGACCGCATCATCACCACCGCCGACTGCTCCGCTGTGGGGATGTACCGGTTGGGTTCGTCTCCGGGTTCCGGCTCAGGTGGGAGAGACGCTTTCCAGGCCTCCCACGCCTCAGTGTTGGGGGTGACGATGGTCTCCCCGTCGTCGCCCTCAGACAGGATCACAAAGCCGTTGTACTGCTTAAAAATGGCCGCCTGGTCATCGGTCAGCGGGATGCATCCGGGAAAAGGCTGGTTTTTCCCTGCTGGGTAGGCCCCGGAAGTGTTTGGGTTTTTGTCAATGTAAATCATAACAGCCTCCTTTACCCAATTGCGGCATATATGTACAAACGTCCATCTGCATTTAATTGATAAAGCGGAGTTGTGCCCGATGTTACGTAAAATGTAAGCGTGTTTCCGCTCCACGAACAATTATTCTGTACTGTAGCAGTAAGAGAAACATTAAACTCTGGCACTCCATATAAAATTGGTGTTACAGCCGAATTTTCAGAAGCGGCAGTATCGGCAATAAAAACAATTTTTGGAGGAAAAGAAAAAGTTAGTTTGCTGGGGTTGCTCTCTCCATACGTTCCGGTGCCCGTATAGCTTCCAACTTCAACCCTGGCCCCGTTTAGAATAAACGGCGCGATCATCTCCAGCGCGTGCCCAAGGTCTCCCCCCAGGTTTGCGCCCACTCTTACGCACTCCGCCAGCGTAGCCGGGAACACATTTTCACCCTGCAAGGTGAGCTGCGCGGTGCTGCCCACGTTGGGGAAGCTGAACTCTGTCTTGGTGTACGTCCATGTGCGGGTGGCAGTCACCGGGGCGCCGCTGGACGTGTTGACGCTGGCGGAGATCACAATGGTGCCCTCACCGGTGGGTAGGTCCATAACCGGGATGTCGTAAGCAAAGCCGTTTTCCACGGTCAGGGAGGCTACCTGCACGCCGTTGACGGTGCGGGTAAGGGAAATGGGATTGCCGGTGTCTGTGGACACGGTATAGGGCACGTCGTGGGTGATAAGGCCCAGGTCCTCGTCCTGCCCGGAAATCACCAGCGCGGCGGCAGATACCACGGGGATACTGTCCGACGTTGCCCAGCCGCCCGCGCCGCTGGAAAACACCGCCTGCACCTGATATTGCACGGTTGTCCAGGTGCCTACGGTCTCGGTGAAGGTCAGCGCGTTGCCGCTGTACACCTGCACCCACCCGTCGTCGGTATTGGCCTGGCGCTGGAGGGTGTAGCTTGTGGCTCCGTCAATGGCTGTCCAGTTGACTGTGATTTGCTGGCCCTGCATGGCCATAGACGGCACGGTCAGCGTGGGAGAAAGCAGAACCGTGGACGCGGTGCCCGTGGCGTAGGAACTCCACTGGCCGTTGCTGTCCTGCGCCCGGACGCGGAACTGGATAGACGTGGCCCAGGCGGGAAGGTTTACACTCAGGCTGGTGTCTGCCGTAGTCCCGGCCACCGTCCAAGTGCTTCCCCCGTTGGTGGAGTAGCTTACCTCATAGGTGCTCACCGCATAGATGGGGACGTTGATTACAGAGGCCGTCCAAGACACGGTGGCGGACGATGTAATAATGGGATTGGGGTACGTCAGTCCGGTGGGGGCTACGGGGCTTGTAATGGGCGTGCGCTGGTTGTACCAGTTAGAGCCGGACACTCCGTCGTTTGGGTATGCGGATGCGGTAGTCGAATAAACATACTGGATAAAATCGCCGGCTTCTGCGCTAACAGTAAATTGTGTTGCACTAGTGGTGTTAGTACCGCCGCTATTAAGAGCAAACTGCACTATTACGTTTGTTTTGCTAATCGATCCCGTTGTGGTTATATAAATTGTTTGACCAGTTTTATTTTGGAAGCAAGTGTCGCTATACTTTAATTCGTTTTCTAAAACGGAGAAAATGTGAACAATAAAATATTGATTGTTTGGAATCGGTATTGTTTTCTGTGAAAATATTTCGTTTCCTGAAATTTCTATATAATCCAAGAAATTGCTTGAAGTAAATTTATACACAGGAGAACCGTTTAAAAACAAAACATCTGGTTTTTCACTTGACGCCCATACATTAACATATTTAGTCACTCCGTTTGCAAATGTTTCGTCAAGCATCGATATTGTATTTTGAGTTTCATTTATAACGACTTCGCTCTGTCTCCATCTGTAATACGTTGCCATTTTCCCACCTCCTTACTGGTTATAACTGACCTGGATGTTGGCTTGCAGCGTCATGGTGACCAGGGCCTCAGCCACTTCTTGAATGGCCACCTGGGCGTTGTTGACAGCCTCCATAAGGTAGTTGTAGCCGTACTGGTTTTCCAGCCCCGCGTCGGTGCCGTTGGGGGCCACAATGTCGCTCAGCTGCCAGTCGGTGGGCAGGTCAGCGGGCAGAGGTACAGTGATGATATTAGCCATTAACAGTGTTCACTCCTTCCGACACGGGGATGGTATGGGTCATCAAAACGGACTGAGACACGGGAACGTAAACGGTGGCCGTGGTCAGCGGGGTGCCGTCCTGCCGCATAAGCGACACGCTGGTGATTGCGCTTGCTTGGGACGGCTGGATGGTGTATGTCACGGTGCAGGTGTTCCCGTCCGTGCTTTTGGAGATGCTTTCGATGTTGATGCTCCCGTTGATTTGAGCGTAGGCGATATCAGAAGCGGTAAAAGTCGCCACGTCCTCCAGAAGGGCGGGCTGGATAGAGGGCACAGAGGCCATTTTTATCACTCCCAGTGTGGTGTCGGTGGCAAAGGGTAGCTCCCCAATGGCCCAGGACCCCAGAATATAGTTAAACTTTCGGTCAGACTGCGTGATGGTCTCAGAGAGCACAATGGGGCTCTCCACATAGGGCTTGTTTACATAGACAATGTGCGCGGGCTTGATCTTGTTGACGGTGTAGGCCACCTCAATGGCATACTCCTGATTTTGGGCATAGCTTTCGATGTACAGGGTGTAATTGGGATAGTCTACCGTGACCTTCCACTCCCCCGGGCCGATCAGCTCGTCCAGTTTTTGGTACAGAAACCAGATGGTAAACGGGGGTTTGGTGGAAATGCGATTAATTAGCCGCGCCTGCCGGAATGCCAAAGACTCAGTGGTGGGGTCGGCGTAAATGCCCAGGATCTGCTCCCATTGCTGGACGGAGCCCACGTCCATGGTCTGGAAGAAAAAGTTTTGTGCCACGGCGGTGATCTCGTTTGCCAGGACCTCAAATTGCTGCTCCTCGGTCTGGCAGATCACCTGATAGTCCAGCACCTCCCGATACCACGGGGGAAGCAGGGAAAGCAGGTCATAATCTAATTCAAGCGGATTCACTTAAACTCACCGTCCCCAAAGTGGGCACCTGCTGGGAGGCCCCGGTCTGTGTCAAAATAAGGTCTGCCGTTCCGCCGTTCAGCTCCACGTTGGTGGCGTTGACTACGCCGGTCACCGTCAGAATGGCGGAGATCACCCTGGCCAAATACACGTTGGCCTGATACTCCACGGTGGTGGTGCCCAGCTGAGTGCCCCACGCCTGCCGCACGGTCAGAAGGTAGGCGGAAATGGCGGACTCCACCGCGCTCTGTACTTGCCCGATGTTGTACCCTGCGGAAAGGGTCAGCGTGGCCGTGACGTTGACCGTCAGCTCCGTGGGGGTGGTGATGGTCACCTGTGCGCCGATGGGAGCCAGGCCAAGGCCAAGGCCGGAAGTGGGCGGGTCAATGGCGTTTTGGACGTTTTGCACCAGCTCCTCGGAGGCGGGGTTATAGTCCGCGCCCAGAATGGAGCACGCCACCGTGCCGCCGCCGTTCCAGGTGGGGTACACCTGCACAGCGCCCACGCCGTCAATGGCCAGGATGTTCTGCCGGTAGTCCGCAATGTTGCCGCCAAACGGCTTTTCGGTCAGCGCTTCAATGAGGCGGGCCCGCAGCTCTGTGTCGGTCTCTGTGTCGTCGCCGGGAATTAAAATGCTGGTGACCTGGGCGGAGGTAAGCGTAGGAACCGGGGTGATGGGCAAAATAGGCCCGGTGTACTCGTTGCCTATGGTGCCGGGTGTTTCGGCGGTCATCTGGTAGTAATAATTCCCAGGCTCTGGGTCGTCCATGGTCGCCGTGGCTGTCGCCGCAAAGTTGATGGAATTGGACCCGTTGATCGTTGAGAACCGGGAGCCGATGGGGATTTCTGCATTAAAGACGCCCAGCAGTACCGCCGGGGAGGCCGGATACCGGGAGATCCCGCCCAGCACAGACAGATAGTCCAGCGACTGCCCCACGGCGGTCTGGACAAAGGCCTGCTGCTGTACCTGGTTCAGCGTGATATAAAACCCAGCCAAGGCAAAAGCCGCCGGAGATACCGCCGTGGGAATAGGTGCCGTGTCCCGCTTGTCGTAAGTATCCGGCACCTGCTCCAGCATGTTCTGCCGGATGGTCTGGTATTGGTATTGGCTTTGGGAAAAGTCGATCAATTCAACATCACCTCCACGGTGGTCTGGGTGTTGCCGTATACGGTGTTTACAGTGAGAGAGCACACAAAATCGTTGCCGTCCATGGTGTACTCAAAATTGGAGATCCCCAGCACCCGCTCGTCGGTGCTGAGTGCGTCCTTAATGCGCCGCTGCACCTCAGAGGCCACATAGCCTGGATTTTGGCCGATCAGCCCAGCCCATTGCATGCCGCTGTTGGGGGAATAGATTTGCCAGCGGAAGCGCTCTATGTTCAGGATGATTTCCACAGCCTGGCGCACCGCTTCTAAGCCGTCTGTTTCGCCCTGTATGCGGTTGGTTTCTTTGTTGATGTACCAAGTCAAGGACGGCTGCTGGATAAACGTCACGCCGCTGGAAATGTTTGCGTTTCCGCTGTTTGGAAGAACCGCCATCAACTCGCCTCCTGTTCAAACACGCGGGACAGAATAATAAACTTCTGCCCGTTCTGCACCCGCATGAGCAGCACTTTGTCCCCCACCTCCAGGGCTCGGTTCAAAATGATGTACCCGTTTTCCACGGGAAGGGGTTTGCCGTGCTCATAGCAAATGATTTGAGACTCTAACAGTCTTTCATCGGAGAGACCTGCCGGGGTGTTGTGGAGATGCTGGAGAATGGGGATTTTCTTCTCAACTACTGGCTCGGTCAGAAGCAAAATGCCAGCTTTCAGCGGCGCCATAGCGGTGTTGATGGTGATCTCTAAAGGATTGACCGCCGTCACCGTGCCCACCCGCAGGTCGGCGGGCTGGGTCGCGTTCTGGTGGTCGTTCATCATCTGGTACAAAACGTCTTTCAGTTCCATTTCATTACCTCACAGCGCCAGGGTCTCAAACTCCATTGTGTGCTCGTCGTTCTTGAAGGTGTGGGTCACCTTTTCCAGCAGCACATACTGGTCAAGGTTGATGTCGCCCAAATAAGGCACTTTCATGAGGACCATTTGCCCCGCCCGCAGGCCTGGGACTCCTAAAGACTCCACTTTGAGCGTCCGCAGCCGCCGGTTGTAATACCCCAGGGATGCCTGGGCCTGAGCCTGGGCCTGGGCGTCATTGACATCTCCGTCCACCGTCTGGTAAAGCTGGAGCAGACCCCACTGGGCTATGTTGGCGCTGTCCTCAGCGACAAACACGTCAGCGCGGCCCGTTTCCTCGTTGGGTCGGGCCAGCTTGACATAGTTGTAGGTCTGTTCGTCAATGTCGGTCTTGTATGTATAGTTGGTGAGCAGCGACTTGTCCCCGATGACTACGTTGGAGATCATGTCCTCGGGCCGCTTGAGGGCCACGCCGTTTCCGTCGTCATAAAACACATAGATGTCCCCGGTGTTCAGCAGTGTGCGCTGCACGGCCTCCCCGATGATGTCAAAACAACTCTGGTCCTCTTTGATGTACGACGGGATAGCGTACCCGGTGTCTGCAATGCTGCCCACGTCCACCTGGAGATCCCCGGCAATCTGGGTAATCATGTCGCCCACGGTCTGGTCATAAAACGCATAAGAGGCATTGGCTTTGAAATACCGCAAGCGGTCGTAGCATGTCACGTCGATGATGGCATACCGGTCTTTGCTCTTGGTGAAAACCCAGCCGTAAAATTGGAGTTGCCCATCTACGGAAAACCGCACAATGTCGCCCTCCAAAAAGTCCAGCCCACCATTGGCGTTGACGGTAAAGGTTAGCTTCCCGGGGGAGCCAGTGCGCTCTGTGGTCCACTGTACTTCCTGGGTGCAGTTGGCCACGTCCCAGATTTGTCCCGTGCGCTTGTTGGCGATCAGCAATTCATATTTCACGATGTGCTCACCACCTGCAACGCGCTTTTGGATATCCAGCCCAAGTCCCCGCCGGACTCCGTGGTGATATGCACGCAGTCGGGCCTGGATTCGTCCACGATTCTGGAGACCACCACCCGCTGGCCGTTGGCGGTGCCGTAGGGGCCGTCGCCATAACTGGTGTAGCAGTATTGGCCGTTGGCGATACAGGTAGAGCCCACCACAATTTGGCCCTGAGGGATATCTCGTTGCACTTCCGTGGTCACTTCCGCTGGAGTTGTGGTAGTGGCCTGTGTCTGGATCTGCATGGTCTGGGGAGAATAGTCCCGATATTCGGTAAGCTCCAGATCGTAATAGAAGTCTCCGGTCTCCCCGCCCTTCTCTCGGTACGTGAACTTGGTGACCAGCACCTGAAAGCCAGTATCGGAAGTCATAAAGGGCGTGCCGTCCTCGTAGTAGCGCACGGGGGTGTACAGGATGGGCACACGGTCGTCCATGGCGCTCTGGAAAAACTGGATGTAAAACTCAGGGGGCTGGAACCCACCGGAAGTCAGCACCCAGGGAGTCACCCGCCCGGGGAAAAAACTGGAGACAGTCACCACGCGCAGCTTGGGGATGCGGGGCATCATAATGGGGCCGATGCCCAGCACGTTGTACTCCCCGTTGTCGTTGTCCTTTTCCACTGGCAATTCCTCGGGGTTAAGCGGGAGGCGGATCACCTGCCCGTCCCGGGTGAAAAAAAGCCCGTAATTGGTTGGCATGTGTCCGCCTCCTTAAAACAGTGATGTGGATGTGTTGACCGTAGACCCGGCGGCCACCTGCTCCACCAGAATGTCCCGGATAGTGTTGGCCAGGTTCATGCGGTCTGCCTGGGTGTTGCCCGTGTTTTGGCCCGTCACGTTGATGACCGGGCTCTGAGCGGTCAGGTTGATGTTGTTCACATAGCGACGCTCGGCCACGTCAACAAGGGATTTCAGGTCTTCCTCGGACATGTTCACGGCCTTTTGGATGCTGCTTGCGCTTCCGGCAATGTCGGACACATCGTCACCAATTCCGGCCAGCTCGTTGTAAGCCGGGACGTTTTCGGTGTACTTGGAGGTGTCGAACATATCACTTAAGCCGCCAAACAAATTGAGGTTAGAACCCCAGTTGTATCCCTTGGCCGCAGCCTCGCTAAGGTCCTTGTATTCCCAGGCCTTGACGTATTCCTTATAGGAGCCTGCATCTATGGCCGCCTGCCGGTTGTTCTGGAGGGTTCCGTATAGGCTTTCAATGCCGCTGGTGAGATTTACTTCCACGCCAGGGATAGCGTTGATAAGGTCCTGGATGCCGTTGGCCACGCTGCGGATGTACCCCAGCACGGTGAGCGCCATGTCATAAAACAGGACTTTGACGGCGGTCACCGGGTCGTTGAAAACATTGCCGATAAAGTTGGCAAACGCCGCAAAGCCGTTTTGCATAGGAACCAAAAACTGGTTGTAGATCATTGCCCCCAGTGTGAAAAACGCCCCGGCCACAATACCAGTTGCGGAAATGCTGGACTGAGTAAAGTGGTTGTATGCTGCTACACCGGCGTAAAGGGCAGCTACTACAAGCATAAGTCCCATGACGATCCACGTGATAGGGGACGCCAGCAATGCGCTGTTAAACGTAAATACCGCAGCGGACGCTGCCGCCGTGTTTCCGGTCAGAACGCCAAAGCCGATGCTTAACAGCGTCACAACAAATTGGTAAGCCGCCGTAGCCGCCGCGGCGATCTTTGTCCAGTTTGCGGCAATCTGAAATACCACAAACGCACCAGCAGCGCCTAAAACTAATGGGGCAATAACATCAACATATTCCGCTAAAAGGTTAATTCCAGAAAGAACAGGTTGAAGCGCCATAATTGCCGTGTTTTTGAAACTAATCCAAACCTGACCCCATGTCATTGGCATGTTTCTAAACTTTTCATCTGTTTTTTCTGCTGCATCAAAAAGCGCATTTTTTACCACTTGAGCGGTAATCACACCCTCAGATGCCATTTCTCGCATTTGTCCTGTGCTTACGCCCATGTAGTCGGCTATGGCCTGTGCAATGGTTGGTGTTTGCTCCAGTATGGAGTTCAGTTCCTCGCCTCGCAGGACGCCCGAAGACATGGCCTGGGTTAGCTGGAGCATGGCCGCCTGTGCACCAACGGTAGAAGCACCAGAGAGGGTCATTTGCTTGTTTACTTGCTCTGCAAACGCCACGATTTCAGCAGAGCTGTCGAACGCGTCTCCCGCCAGAGTGCCCAGCTTTGCCACCATGTCCGCAGTTTCTTGGTATGCGCCTCTGGACCGCTGGGCGGACTGGTAGATCATGTTATTAAGAGCAACAACATCCTGTTGCCCGTCGTTCATCATGTTCAGGCGGGCGGTGTTCTGGGTCATTGTGTCGGACAGGTTGACCAGTCCGGTGACGGTCTGCATGCCCACATAGGCCCCGACCATGTTTTTGATGCTGCTCACCAGGGAGTTGGTAGACTTGGCGGTCAAGTCCTGCTCAGCTTTGAGTTTTTTCAGCTCTGCTGTTTCCAGCTTTACCGCCTCTGTGGCCGCTTTGGAGGCCGCGGCTTGCGCCCGGGCTTGCTCCACGCTGGTCCGGTATGCAGCAGTCTGCGCTTTGGCAGACGATGCTGCCGCGTTCATGGCCGCGCTTTGTACCCGGGAAGCTGCGGCGGCCCGTGTGGCCGCGTCTCGGACTTCTTTGGTGCTTGCGGCCGCGTCGGTGCCCAGTTTGATGTATTGGGTAAATGCTGCGCTGAATTTATCCTCCAGCGTCAGGACCTCTCGAATATTGGCCAAAGGATCACCTCTTGTTCAGCGCTTCAATTTTTCTCTGTTCTTCCTCTCGGTTTACCATGTCACGGAGAGCAAACGCGGATACAAGCCGCTTTTCTCCCGCCGGCAGGTTGTCATATTGAGAGGGGGGCCAGCCTAGATTGACAAAGCAGTAATAGGCCGTCAGCGTGTCAATATCCATGCTGGCCCCGTAGATCAGTTTTTTACCTCAGACTCCAGGTTTTCAGCCAGGCCCGACAGGTCGGTGATCGCCTCCATGAGGCGGTTGTATTCGCCACTGAGAAGCATCTTGCCGGGGACCAGCTGGGGAGACACCACGCCGTAAGTGTCGCACATCTCCTTGCTGGTAAAGTCCGGGGACACAGTGGAGGCAACCACCAGACGGCGGGCAAAGTCCACGCTGTCCAGGTACTCCACCCGGCGGCCGTTTTTCTCCTCCACGCGGGTGGCAGCGCGCACAAGCGCGTCGTTTTCCTCCTGGGTAATGGCTTTGATCTTAAAGGGCACGGGGTTCCCCTTATCGTCGACAAAGCGCTTGGAGATCACCACCTCTTTCTCCTCGGTAGTGGTCACAGGGTGCAGAAATGCGGAAAGTACGCTCATATGTCCTCCTTACTGGCTCACATTGGCCGGGTCGCTGAATTTCTGGAGCATGCCCACGCTGGTGTAGGCAAAGTTGAAATCGTAGTTCAGCATGGACTCCTCGTCGTTCAGAATGGACAGAGGAATGTCGCCGGTCAGGTGGCAGCCGTAATATGCGCCGATCTGATTGCCCATGCTGACGGTGGGGTCTGCGTTGGTGATCTGGATGTCAAAATACTCCGTCACACCGTTATTCACGTAGTTCAGCACCATGTCGCGGAACATGTTGGAGCCGTTGGAACCATAGTACACATTACCCTTGCCGGTCTGCTTGGCTCCGTTGGGCTTGTCCTGCACGCGAGTGGTGCCGATGGTCCGCATGTCCTGAGACTGGACGCTTGCGGTGGTCTGAATGTTTTTGAAGCCGATCACCTCGACGTTCTGCCCGTTTCGAGTCACGTAAATGGTGCCAAGGGCACCGTTTACGGTATCTCTTTCAAGCAAAAAGCTCATTTAACTGCACCTCCTTACACGTCCATGGAAATGGTGACGTAGATCTTCTCCACGCTGCCCACGGGCTGGATGGCCAGGTTTACCAGAATGGCGTTGATAGCCTCACCGGGCAGCACCTGCACGTCCTCAGCCTCAAAGTTCTGGATGCCCTGGTTGTTCTGGATGTCCAGCAGGTAGCCAACAATGGCGCCCTGGAACACAGCGCGGCCCGCCTCGTTGTTGTTCACGACGCCCAGGAAGTTATCAGCAAACTGCTGGTGGATGTCGTTGGCAATGGTGTTGCACAGCCGGATAGTGCGGTTGTAGCGGTACACCTCGGTGATATCGGTGGTGTAGGTCACCAGGCTGTCGATGTCCTGCACGATGTACACCCGGCCGTTGTCGCTTGCCAGGATGAACTGCCCGGCGTTCAGCGCGGCAATCATCTGGGAGGTGGTCATCATGGTGGTGCTCACCGCATTGGGATAATTGGCGTAGGTCAAAGACTCGTTGTACTTGGCCCCGGCCAGCGCGCCGCCCGCCCACCAGGTCACCTGTTGCATAGTCAGCTCGGTGCCGTCGGCAAAGGTCACAGGAGACATCACGTTGATAACGTATCGGGTGTCGGGGTTGGTGAAGTTGGCGCCCACCAGCTGGCAGTAAATTCCGTTGTCGTCGTTCTGGCTCTTGATGAAGGTCAGCATGGCTGTCTGCACCGTGGGGTCGTTGCCGTCGTAGATCATCACATCGAAACTGTACGGCTCAATGGCGGTAAGATAGGTGGAATAAGCCGCGCTTTCCACCGTGCCATCCAGGCCGCCGGTCAGGGCGGTGCCGGTGGTGGCGGTGACCGCGCCGGTGCCGCTCCAGGTCACCCAGGCATTGGCCACCAGGTCGGACACGTTGGTGATGTTGGTCTGCTCGTCTACGATGCTGCCGTCTACCACGGTGGACACGGTGAAGGTCTCCGCGTCTACTTCCTCCGTCACCACCACGGTGATGTCGTTGCCGCGCACGCCGGGATACAGGGCGGTGGCGGTCAACACACCAGTGGTTGCGGTTGCCTGGGCAGAGCCGGAAGCCGTGGGACGGTACAGCAAAACCGTGTTGGCGCCGTCGGTTCGGTTGGTGCCCAGGAAAATCTGCTGGAGGAACATAGCGGCGGGGTTAGTGATGTCATAACCGCAGAAAGGCGTGGTGTCTGAGCCAGCCTCCACGGTCATTACCTGCCCCACAGGGCCCCAGCTCATGGGCTCACAGATGGTTACGGTGCCTCTCTCCCCCACCGTCAGGCCAAGGCCCTGGTTGGAGGTAAAGCGGATGTAAACGCCGGGCAGAACTTTGTTTTGACTGGTCCAGGTTCCGGCCATTATTTCACGTCCTTTCCAAAAAATGCCTTGACCGCCTTGTCGGCCTCGGCCAGAGTGTATTCGGGTTCTTTCAAGACTGCTGCGAGAAAGTCCTTTTGATACCCGGCATAGCGTTTGCTTCTCAGCAGGGCCTCCCGGGTGTATTTCTTAGTTTTTTCCATCGGTTACCTCCGCGTTGTAGGTCATGGTCTCCATGGGCACCTCAGTTTCGGGCACGCTAACCCACACTTGCAGCTCAAATTTGTAGTGCATGGCGTCAAGATCAATGCGCCACTCCCGGTCATATGTGCGCAAAAGCGCGGTTTCTTCCGTGGTGCCGTCGGTGTATGGAAACGTCTCCATTACTTCGTCCAGCGCCTCAGCGGCGGCCTGGTACAACTGCTGCATGTTTGTCAAGTTGTATTCCACCAGGTAGGTGAGATCCAGACCGATCTGCCGCAAGTGGCGCCCGGCGGTTTTCAACTTAATGTAGCTGTACCGCTGTTGGAGAAACATGCACGGGGTCTGGGTGCCTTGCTGGTTGGGGTCCTCATAAAAGGTCACCCCCGGGAAGGTGGAAGCCAAGTAAGACGCCAGGGACCGCCCAATGGTCGAAATGGTAAAATTCACCCAATCACCTCCCCGAGGTCTGCCAGCTCACTTCTCAGCGTTTCACGGTAGATTTCCACAGCAGCCTCTACCATGTGCAGGCCGGGCACATAGCTCGTTTTTGTGCCTACCACAATGCCCACTTTGGCGCTTGGGTCATACTCTAAATCGCCAGAGTATTGGTTTATATACAAACCAGGGACAAAGTGTCGGTCCATCCGGTGGCCGTCGTTGACATAGGACGCATATTCCTTGTCGTTTGACAAAATGGTTGTGTAGCTTCCGCCGCCAGACAATCCCACACCCATAGGCTCTACTTTGCTGTCGGTGGCCCAGTGCTGCTTCATTTCTCCGCTGCGGGTATTGGTTCCGCTGAGATCGTCCTGTGTGGGCGGGGTTAGCTCTGCAGCTTTTTCCACAGCCCGGAGGGTGGCGCTTTTACATGCGTCTGCAATTTTGTCTTGCAGTTTTGGCACGGCCGCTTGCAACTGCTTCACTCGCAGTTCAAGGGTTGTCTCCCCCACTGGTTGCCCCTCCCTTCACGCGCTCCTGCTGGAGCAGCCGGATTTCTTGGTGGGCCAGCCCCGGAAGTACGGCCCCAAAGGGCTCAAAATACAGGTTGGGGTCTGCCGCAAACGCCCGGATGGCCGGGGTGGTTTTCCCCAGACCCGCCCCCCGGTGGATAATCAGCTGGTCGCCCGGCTGGATGTCCACGGATGTGTCGCACATAAGTTTGTCCGCCTGCTTGACGTGGGCGGCTGTCTGCTCCATGTTGATGGGCTGGTTGTCACTTTGATAGACCCGGCAAGGCACAGAGGTGTATAGCTCGGTCAGCGTGTTGGTGGTCAGGTTGTTTGTGGTGGTGGGCACCACGCGCCAGATGTCCACGGTGTCCGTGTACCAGTCTTGGAAGTTCATGGCGCACCCCCGTTACAGAGCGTAAGATCCGCCGAGCCCTACCAGTTTGGCCCGGTTGGCCAGCATCTGGCCGTATGTGGTGGCGTTCAGGTCGCCCCAGTCCTCGGTGCCCTTGGTAACCGCGCTGGTGTCATAAGACACGCTGGAGTCTCCAAGGGTGGCAGACTTAACCACGCCCACCAGCGCCCCAGAGGCCGCAGCCTGCTGGGGGGTTTCATTGCTGGTGGAATAAGTGCGCAGGTACAGGGTGGCATAGTGCGCCACATAAAGGCCAGCGGCATAGCGCCAGGACTCCAGCCACTTGTCGGGTTGCACGCAGACGTTTGCCATGGTGATGATCTCCGTCAACATGGTGGTGGGCACCAGGCACACGCCATCAGCGTTGAAGAACTGCGGGAAGTCCTCCTGGAACTGTTCCGCTGTGTAGTTGCCCTGGGACTGGCCAATGTTGGCAGCCATGGCCCGGACGCCGTAAAACTGGGGGTTTCCGTAGAAGTACATCCCGCAGTTCCTCCTTTCTTACTCCTCGGTGGTCTTGCTGCCGCGGCGGGTCTTGACGCCCTTCTCGGCAGCCGACTGGGTGTCTTTGTCCTTGGTGCTGTCCGGAACAACGATCTTGCCATCACGCACCAGAGCCTGAAAATAGGCGGTCTCCGTGGCCCAATCAGGAATGTCTCCCACATAGTCACGGCTGACGGCGTACTTCTTGGAGCCGTCTTTGCTGGGCAGGATCACGTTTCGCTTGGCCATAACGAACATCAGGACGCACCTCCGATACCATCCCAATAGGTAATGGTCTGGGGATAAAACACCTCAACCTCGGACACGTTGGCAGAGTAGGCGGTGTCGTAACAGAAGTTGGTGGGGTTTGGGGCGGTCATGTTGCGGTTCAGGGGAACCAGCTCGTCCATCTTCACGAACCGCTCATGGTTCACATACACCACCATGCGGTCGGTGCCGGAAGTACCCGCGCCCTTACACCACTGGGTCGCACCGATGTACAGGTCGCCGCCGTTGGCGTTGGTGATGTTGTGCTTTTTGATGTACTCATAGATAGAGCTGAAAGCCACCTGGGCTCCCTCAGACACCAGGGTGAACGGGGTGTTCATGATGTAGGTGTACTCCTCATAAGGAATGAGGATGTGGTTGGGGATGGCGTCCAGGGAATAGCCAGCCTGGGCCCAGGTTTCGGTCAGGGCGGTGTTGACGTCGTTCAGGATCTCGTTGGGGGTTTTGTCTACCCAGTTGGTCTTGGTGCTTGCGCCCTGGGCCACGGTGGTCTCGGTGGCGTCGGGGTTGTTTACCAGACCGGTGGTGCCGTACTCGGTAAAGCCCACATAGGTGTTCTGGTCCAGGTGCTTATCGTAGGTCAGGCGGATACCGTCCTGGAGCAGCTGGTCAATGCTGCGGCCAATGAAATTGGCTCTCTGCATATCCTGGAACATGATGCGCAGGGCCATGGCAACGGCGTGGGCCTTGTAGATGCCCTTGTCGACGTTGGCCTGGACGATGGGCAGACCGTTGGAGCCGCCGGCCTGGATCAGAGAAGAACCGGAGCCGCCGGTGGTGCCGTAGCCCACGGACATGGCAGACACATAGTCCACCCAGCCGCCGCCGCTCTGAATCACAATATCTCTGGGGTAGGTGAAACTGGTCAGGGGCTTGCGGATCATGGGGTCGCGCTTTTCCAGCTCGCTGACCAGGAAAGCGCCGTTGGAAGAAATGCCGGCGGCATCCATAGTGGGAACACCGCCCACAGGCGCCGCGCCGGACTTAATGACACCTGCGTCAAAGGTGCCGACGTTGGAAAACTTGTTCATCTGTTCGATACCTCCTATCAGGCGTTGTTGCGGGTCAGAATGACCAGCTCGGCAATGCCGTTGGCGTCGGGAGCGCCGCCCCACTGGGCATTAGTCAGCTGCACCACGTTGCCGCTGTCGTCCTCAGCCTCAAAGCCGCCAACCTGGGCGGTGGAATAGGTGCCGTTGTAAGTGGTGCGGACATACACCGCGCCGCCCAGGGCGGGGGTGCCGCGCTGGCAATACACCTGGATGCTGCCGCGCTGGAAGACGCTCACAGCGTCTCCGGGGGCGTACTCGCCGGGGCTCTGCTCCAGGTAGGACAGGGAGCTTTTGATCTCCCGGCCAGCGATGCCAACAAACTGCTGGGCGGTCGCGCTGGCGCCCATCTGCACGACAGTGCCGGTGGAATACACCAGGGGCGCGCCAAAGGGGATGTTGGCGGAGCCGCCGGCCACGCGGGTGTTTACGATCATGTCAGGCTGCCGGGCATAACTGCCGGCATAACCGGCGGTCATGGCAGTGCCAATGACCTGGGGATTCAGACCAGCCATGTGTTAGACCTCCTTCTTGATCTTGTGGGGGTTGCGGGCGGCGTAAGCGCTTTCCGCGTCCTCGCACATCTTCTGGTAGTTGTTGCGCCGGGTCTCCTCGGCGTTCTTGCGGGCGCTGTCCTGGGCCGCCTGCATGATGGTGCCGACGGTGTTGGGGCCCTTGATGGTAGACAGCAGGGCATCAACCACGCGGGCGCGCTCCTGCTTGTCCTGGATGGCGGCCACGGCGGGGCGGACTTTCTTCAGCAGCTCCACGGCGGCGTCCTTGGCAGCGTCGGACATGCAGGAATCATCCTCCATCTCCTCGGCGGGGACAACGACGGCGGCTTCGGGATCATCCTTCTTGCCTGCCAGCTTCTCCACCATCTCGTCCAGGTCGCTCTCGTCGTGCAGGGGGGTCTCACCACGGCCGCCCCGGCTCTTGGCCTCCAGCATCTCCAGGATGCGGTCCAGCTTGCTGCCGAGGTCGTCGCCCTTGGGTGCTTTCTCCACCATCTCGTCCTTTGCAGGCTCGGCCGCGGGTTCTGCCTCCGGCGTCTTGTCCTTGCCGGGTTCGGCAGCGGGCTCAACGGGTGCGGCGTCCAGCGCGGTGGCGGTGGTTTTCACCAGGTTGTCCAGATCCTCGGGGCTGGCGTCCTTCGCCGCCATACCAAAGGCGGCCAGGATGGCTTCTGCAAATTTGCTCATACAGGGGTTCCTGCCTTTCTCCGCCTCTGGGGCGGCGTCTTTTATTGCAACATCGTGACCGGCGCGGCCCATATGGACCACGGCCACGTGATTGCCACGGATTCGCTGCTGTTTGTATCCGTCCCCGTCCGGGACGTAGTCGCAAAGGTAACCGCAGGAGACCTCACGCACCACGTTGTTTTCCACGTCGGACGCAAGGCCGGGGTCTTTGATGTACAGGTCAGCAACGGTGTTTTCCCCGACGCGCCGGACGTTCTGGACGTGGCCCTTGGAATAGGCCGCCTGGTTTTCCGGGGTCAGGTTTTCAGGGGGGTGTCCTTGGGTGATGTCCTTGCCCTCAAAGGAGGCAATGGCCGCCGGGTCAAAGACATCCTCGGGATATCTGTGGACAGTGACTAGGCGGTCAGGATCTCCATCAAGCTGGAGCTCCCGGGCTGTGTATTCCTGGTCCCCAATTCGGTTGATGGGCACGTCATGGCAAATGAGATACCCCTCAGGGGTGCGGGTCATGTGGGGGCTGATTCTGGCTCCGTAGTATGCAATCATGGGGTTTCGCCTCCGTTCAGCTTTGCCCCACACTCAGGGCAGAAGTTCACCTCAAACTCCACGCAGTCGTCATAAACCAGGGAGTAGTTTCCTTGGTTGTCTCGGGCCAAAACGACTTGATCTCCTGGCGCGGAGTTTTTTTTAATCCTCAGCCCTGCGCAGCCGTTTTTCGGGATATTGCAAAGGCGGCACATCACTCCACCCCCGACACCAAAGCGGAGTAGTCCACGTGGTCTCCGGTCACCTTGGAGATCAGCTGCGCCACGTGGGCAATGTGGTCTGTTTCGTCTGCCAGCAGTTCCAGCAGCACAGGGATGTCCCCGGGGGGAGCCACGGCCATGGTGGCCGCATAGGCCCGGGTGGCTTCGATTTCGTCCACAAGATTCTTTTGCAGGAGTTCCAAATAGGTCATGTTCATCACCTCGCAGGCAAATAAAAAAGGGTCAACCGCCGATTTCTCAGCAGTTGACCCCATTCGGTCCTTCCCGCCCACCACTTAGAGCGAGGAACGATATTTATTTTACAGGCTCCCGGCGGATGCGCACCACTTTGACCCCGTCCTTTGTCGGGATCACCTCGGCGCGGTCGCCTTTTGAGAGAATGGACTCAATGGCTTTGATTGTTTCAGGTTTCACGGTTTGCCTCCTGATTTTCTGCTTCAGGGTTTGGAATATATGCCCAAAAGTCGGGAGGGTTGATGGAGGCTACTCCTTCCCATTTCCCGTCATACCACCAAGCCATATCAACCATGAAATCAGCATTAGACTTGCTTTTCCAGGAAATAAGGCACAGCCCATTCTTTTCGTGTGGGTCGTTTTCGGTTTTCCAAAAAGAGGTGCGTTTGCTTTCCAAAACGACATCGTTTTCACTTGCTCCAGCTACATCTACAACCACGTTAGAACCGACCTGGATGCTTAAAGAAAGCGAATTGTATTCCTGCCCGCTCATAGTTTTGTAGCAAAATTCTTTTTTAAGGGAAAGAAGAGTCCCCTCGTATTCTTTGTATTTAACCTTCACTTCTGTTTGCCTCCCTGTACAGTCGTTCCCACTCTCTGTATTTGTCATCATCGGCCAGCTTATGCCGCTCAAATGTCTGGTAGGTCTTGGGCACCTTGTCGCCCAGGGTCATGCGGTAGCGTTCCCACTGGCGGTATTGCTCCAGCCACTTAGTTCGGGCTTCTTCCTTTTTCCGGTATGCCTCGATCTGTTTCTTGCTCCGGGGGTCTACCGTGAAGGGATTTTTGCGGGGATTGGAGAAATCCTTGATTTTCTGGATTTCCTCGGGGGTGCGCCCGGCGGGGGTCCAGGGCAGTACCTGGTGCAAACAATTTGGGTGAATATTTAACCACGTATTTGCAAGATTATCCGGCCCCAGCGGGTCCACCTTGCCAAACGCGGAGGCCAGCGGGGGAAACACGGGGTCTGTCCCGCTCTTGCTGTACACCCGCCCCTCATAGGGTGCGCACAGGGCGCAGGTGGTTCCGTGGCTGCTGATAATGTACAGGTCGTGCTCAGGATCAGCGGACAGGACAGACAGCACCTCGGCCTGCCGGGATGTGGTGCGGGTCACCATGGTGGCGTAGGTGTGCAGGCTCCAGTGCCGCCCGGCCTTGTCGATAAACGCCGTGACGCCCTCGCGCCTCAGCTGCTCCACAAAGCCAGGCACTGTGCGGCTCACGCCGCGTCCTGTGGCCTGCATGGCTGCCACTTGCTCCAGACCCACCTGCCGGTAGATGTCAGGCTCCACGCGGCCCAGGATGGCGCTCTGGATGGTTGCCATCACCGTCATGGCGGTGTCGGTCAGCTCTCCCATGAGATTCTGGGTAAGCCGCTGCACGATGTCCATCTGGTCGCTTGTGAGGTTGGCGGCGTTCAGATAGCCCCGGGCGTGCTTTTCTGCGGTTTCCGGCACTTCCAGGATCTTTCGTGCCTCGGGCACCCGCACATAAAACTGCTTTTCAATGGCCAAAGGTACGTATTCCCAGGCATCCGACTCCATCTTTCGCAGGATTTCCTGCACGCGCTCCAGGGCGGCCACCGCGTGGTAGTCAACCAGGCCCTGGGACCGCAGGCGGCCAATCTCGTTGATGATGTCGGTTTCCGCTTTCAGGTAGATGGATATGAGTTTCTGGACTTCCTTCTCATTCGGCGCCCGGTTCAGTGTCGGCATCAATCAGGCCCTCCCCGTATCCCAGGCCCGCAAGCGGGTCACGCAAAGAAACGGCGTCCTGGTACGTCCGCCCCTCGTTGGCTTTGATCTCCTCGTCTGTCAGGCTGCCCCACATGCCGGTTTCGTCCTCCAGGCGCTTGAGCTCCTTCTGAGCGGTGTCCACATTGAGCAGGCCGGCCTGGTACGTGGAAACGATGGCCTCCGCCTTGCTCTTGGCAATGTCGGCCACTTCTTTGGCTGTGGGCGTCCACAGGGGTGGGAAGTCGATCTGGAGGTTATCGGGCAACCGTCCCCAGGCAGATACCGCCATGATGGGCAGTAGCTTCTCCAGCGCCGGACGGACCTTTGCCTCTCTCTGGCTGTCTACATAGTCGTAATAGTTTTGCAGGTCGCTTTCCCCGGTGGCGTTCATGCCGGATGGGGAGCGGCCAAACAACTTTGTCATTGGGTAATGGCTGGCGCCGCAGAGGTTCAGGCACATGGATTCGTAGACCTCTTGCAGGCCCGTGAAGGTGTACTGGGTGTTTTTCATCTGGTCGCCCTTGTTAACCAGCTGGAAGCCAAAGTTGGACATCATGACAGACTGGGCTTGCATGACATTCCAGAAGCGCCGCTGCTGCTCAACAGACCCCAGGGAGAAGAGCTGCTCCAGATTCTGCACTTCCATGGTGTTGATGTTGGCTCGGAAGGTCAAGGCGGCCATGTTGGCGCTCACGTTGTCGTGAGCCACCACGTCCTTGTACAGGGCCTCAACCTCGGACTCGCCCCAATACACCTCCGCGATTCTCTCAATCTCGGGTAGATCGCGGCCGGTAAACCGTACCACGCGGGAATGGTGGACCTTTGCCACCACATGGCCCGCGCTGTCGTTGATGGTGTAATACTCAGGCAAACCAAAGTCAGGGTCTCCAATGTCCTGCACCAGTCCCATGTCGGGCACAATGCCCATCCAGCGGTCCAGGATCATGAGGCCGGCAAAGGTGCCCGGCATAATCGTGTCAAGGTCCAGGGGCTTGTCCAGCATGCCCTCCTGCCCCTTAATCAGGATAAGCCCGGCAGCGCCACCGTACAGGCGGCCCCAGCGCAGCCCCAGGTTTAGCTTTTCCCGTACCTTGGTGACGCGCTCCACGCGCTCCAGTTCGTCCAGAAGGTCAGGAGAGAGGGAGCCCCGGATTTTGTACCACTCCCGCAGCATGTCATCGACCATCAGACCGACCACATTCTGCACCACCCAGTTGTCCCGGTACAAGGAATTGAGAAGTGCATAGTTGTCGGTCATGCGGGTCAGCGGGTACTCGGTGGCCTCCAGGGGAGACTGGCTGCCGTAGCCCAGCCGGAAAAGAGGATTGCTGAACGCGTCCGTGGTGGCGATATTCTGTTGTCCGCCCTTGGGTATGGACTTGTTTCGTCTGGACAACTTAAAACCTCCAATCCGGCAAGCTGTTCGAAAAGTATCGTAATGCGTCAGCTCCGTGGTCTTTTTCTTTCAGGGGCTTGTCAATCCCTAGCTTGCAGGATTTTTCATCCCACAAATAGGTCCCCATTTCTCCAATCAACGGAGCACATGCTTTGTTGATAAGCAGCTTTCCCTGCTGTATCAATGTGGCTGTGCGGCGGATACCGCCCAGCACTTCATTGTCCGCAGCTATTACATAAAGGCCCCGGCGGCGCAGAGCCGCAATAAACGAGGCGGCAGACGGGTCCACGATGATGGCGCACTGGTCGCCGTGAAGAAACGCTTCCATGTCGTCGGCATATTCTTCATCTGTTTTCTGCCGGTGTTCTTCCCGGCTGTCCCAGCGGTATTCCCGGTCCACGTATGCCGTGCCGTCATATTCGTATATATCAAGAAAAACCGTGGGGTTGGTCGTTCCATAGTCGCACGCAACAGTGCGGACTCCGTCAAAGTGAAGGGACGCGGGCGCTTTGTCATCCGTGTATGTGTGCTTGTCCGGGTCGAACATGTCGTAGATCAGGCCCTCGGACATGACCCAGCGCCCCAGGATGAACCTCTCATAAAACACGCCGCTGAACATGGCCCGGTATCGTTCCTTGGTGGCTTCGTCCAGTGACGGGTTGTCATCCATGACAAAATGCAGGTGCAGGGCGTTGTGCTTCTCCGGCTTCAAGATCCACTCTTTGCGGAACCAGTGTTCTGGGCCCTCGGGGTTGCAATTGAACCACAGCTTAGAACCAGATACAGAGCACCGAGCAAGCGCCTGCTCCACGAAAGACCTTGGCATAAGTGCCACCTCGTCCAGCAGCACCCCGGCCAGCGTGATGCCCTGGATCAGCGCGGCGGAGGATTCATCCTTGCCGCCAAACAGGTAAAACCGGTTTTCCCGGTTGCCCCGGCGGGCAATGATAACGTGGTCGGCTCGGTTGTATTTTATGTCGAATTGCTCCTGTAGGTACTTAATCCCCAAGAGCGGTGTCACGATGTTTCTCTGCACCGCGCCCACGGACTTGCCGCACATGGCAAAGGCGCAGTCTGTAAAGTTCCCCATCCCCCACAGGAAGAAGGACAGGGACATGCAGATGGTCTTGCCGCTGCGCACCGCCCCGTCCGCTATCAGGGCATCATAGCCCATGTACGGGAATTTGAGGATTTCCCGTTGCTTTTCAGAGAAGCCCATGGGCCTTGTCCTCCTTCAAGCTCTTGGTGATGGGGTCGTCCTCGGTCTCGTTCTTCTTGGAGCCGCCGGCGGCGTATCGCTTCATCAGGCTGTCACCAGCTTTGAGCCGATCAGAGAGAGAAGCATCCAGGCCGAACTGGTCCTTGACTTCCCCCCGCATGACTGCGGAGTAAAAGCGCAGCACTTCGTCGGCGTCTGCCACCAGATTCTTGTCTTGGTCGCCAACTCTTTCGTGGATGTAAGCTTGAATGTCAGGCTTTGTGAGGTTTTCATTCCCGATTGCTCGGGCTGTCTTTTCGCTGTACCCGGCCTTTCTCGCGGCGTCTGTGGCGTTCCCGCTCTGGATGTAATATTCACAGAATTTCTTCTGCTTTGGCGTCACTCTTCATCACCGCCATAAATAGCGGCCAGCTTCTTTACTACTTCGGCCAGTTGGTATGTCTCCAGGTGGGTGACGGTGTTCACCTTCCCGGCGTCGTTCTGTTTGGTTTCCTGCAGCACGAATTTCGTCACCATCCTTCCGGCTTTCTCTGAGTAACTTTGAAACTGATTGACTTTGATGTGCCGGCCCTTTTGGCAGAGTGCTGTCTGGAGTTTGGTTGATAACTGTCTCAGGGACGGCATGGTGTTCACCTCGTTTGGTATGCTTGCAAACCTCCAACCATCCCACACCGGTTCAGTCTGCCAACTTACGCTGCATCATTCACCGGTTTCTTTTGCAAGCATTTGTGCCACACTCCGGTTCTGCCCCGGCTGGTCCTCTCGTTTGAGCGCCGCGTGACAAATGGCCCCTGTGCTGAGGCCATGCTGCGGGTTTATCGGCTTGCCTGCATGCCGGCCGTCTTTCCGTGCTGCCATAGTCCAACTGCCGTTACCGGCTGGTGGGTCTCCTGGGGATCGAACCCAGACCAGGCCGTTATGAGCGGCCAGCCCGTACCAATGGGCCAAAGACCCGTATTTATAGCCAGCGTTTTCCCTAACTACTCATACCCAGATGTATATCCGTATCTGCCCCATACGCCCCTTCGTCTTGGGCTGGTTTTCTGCTTCATCGTCTCTTGCTGGCAAAGAGGACTCAGCAAAGGAAGTGCGTGGACGAAGATCAACACAAAATTAACCATTACACGCACCACCTTCCTGTATTTTTCAGCGCACGCTTGGTGCAAAGTTTGCCCTTGACCGGACTCGAACCGGTGACCTTTTCATTATTTGCGAAGTGCTCTTGCCACCTGAGCTACAAAGGCATAGGAGGCCCCCCGATGCCGCAGGGGGCCTATTCGGTTATGTGCCGGATGGGCTCCGGCGGGCCACAGCAAAGGAGGAAGAAACGGAAGAAAGGAGTGTGTGGGCAAGGGGATAACCCACAATTATATTGAACCACGCCAGAAAATAAAAATTCCCCTTAAAAGGGGAATTTTGAAAATTTTTTATCTGTAATTTGCCCGGCCGGTCAGGTAGTCCAGGGACACTTCGAAAAAGTCCGCCAGTGCCACAAGCGCTTCCATACTGGGCTTTGACTCCCCGCGTTCATACCGCCTCACCGCGTCGTTCTGGAGGCCGCAAAGCTGAGAGACCACCACCCGGCTTTTCCTGCGCTCCTCCCGCAGCTTTTGCAGGCGTTCCCGAAAAAGATCCTCGTTCAATCCGCCACCCCCTGGAATGACTCCCGCAGCTTTCCGCCGCGTGTCTCAAACTCCACCGTGTGGTATCTGCCCTTTGGGTGTATGTAAACCACGCGCCCTTTGATGGGGTGCCGGTTGGCCTTGCCCTCTCTTGGGTCGCTGTCGTAGAACGTCTCAGGCGTCCTGAGCACAGAATCTTCCAGTTTCATTTCTTCACCTCCATGATCGTGCGGTCCAGCCTGTCCAGCTTTTCCTGGCGGATTCTTTCAGCCGCGCTTTTGACCTGGTACAGAAACTCAATCTGATCCAGCATGATGCGCACGTCCGCGATTTCCTCCGCGATGTGCTCCACCGTGTCCCGGCTCTCCATGTGGTGGCAGATGGCGCCGGTCAGTTCGGCCATTTCCTCAAACAGCTTGGTAATTCGGTTCTGTGCGCCCCAGACGTTGATCGCGTCGCGGTAGATGTCCTCGTCTGTACGAAAAGTACAGGCTCCGTTTTCACATGTCATTGATAAAATCACCCCGTTTTTGTGAATGTAAAGTGCAAACTTTCAAAACGTTTGCATATTATTCAAAGTATAGTTTATGTATCCATTGTTGCCCCGCAGTTTGGGCAAGAGACAGCCCGTCCAAGATTCCAGTCAAGGTCTCTTTCCCAACTGCAATTTGTGCAAACCGCTTTGTTTTGTTTGTTGAAGAACTTCCACCGAGCAAGCACAACCAGCTCAACGTCGGCGGCAGGTGCATGTGCAATCTCAGCAAACGCCGCCGCATAATCTCCGCTGGTGCGCTTCACCACATCCAAGGCAAAGTTGCGTTCAATGTACTCAGCCATTCTGTTCTCCTTTCAGCGCGGCCTCGGCGGCTTCACGAGTGAGGAATACGGTTTTTCCAACTTCTCTAACAGGGATAGCGCACGTCTTAGTGTGTATAAGCACCTCACCGTTCTTTAAAATTGAAGCGTACTGAACGCCGGCGCGCTCCACTTTTCCTGTGTCTACCCTGAACATGCGCAACGTGTTTTCCTTTGCCCATATTTCTTTTCCAATTAAACGTTCAGCCTCCACCAGCTCCCGCAGGCGGTCCAGGTCGTAGTCGGCGCCCAGGATTGCTTCTATTTCACTTGCCCTTAGCGCCCTCTTTTTTGCGCTTTCAAAATATTCGGCAAACATTTCCGCCTGGTACTCTGGGGGCTGACATAGGTTTTCTTTTCGTTCCACGCTTATTCCTCCTTCTGACCGCGCCACTCAGATTCGTACTGCCATATAGAAATAGAATCTGCATTTTCCCTAAGAGCAAGGTACATATCATACTGCACCAGCGGGTGGATCTGCTCGTCAATAAAGTCGGCAAGGTCATCAACTGCGGAGGCCACGCCGTTTAGCTCTTTGACTGCTGCGTCCCTCTCCCTCTCCGCCTTTTCCGCCCTGGCCTTATACTCAGCCATAGCGCGCTGCAAGGTCTCCTGTGAGGCTTCTGCGGCCTCGGCGCGGGAAAGAAGGTCAGTAATTGCAGTGGCGGCATCTTCCGTCATTTTTGGAATGCACTTGTTCATATCATTCCCCGCAAAGAAAATGCACCATAATTTACACTGAACAATACCGTGTCTGCTTCCGCATAACTTTACAGACTTTGCAACTTTTTTGTAGTCCATGCTTAATCTCCTTCCCAAATCCGCGGTTTCCCATCCGCGTCCACCATAACAGTCATTCCGCCTCCACTGCCTGAATTGTGGAAAAAATACATTACTCCGGTTTCTGTGTCTACATATACGGTGTTTGTGCCTTCGCTAATCGCAATCACAAACCGATCGGAATCTTCTTGATACCCTTCTGCGGCCTTGGTTACGTTGCACCCAGTCAAAATCAAAACAGCGCACAAACACGCCAAAACAACAAAAATGACTTTTTTCATGTCAGTCCTCCAGTCTATAATGCACATCCAGTTCCGCCAGCGTCTCGCAATCCATATCCAGCACCGCTTCCTCGTACCCGTCCGCCGCTTTGATCTTGGTTGCCCGCACGTCGGTGTACTCTCCAAAGCCGATATTGCCCCAGTACGAATTAAACATGGCCTTGGCCCGGCCTCTGGTCGGCGCTATGATGTAGCATCCCCATTCGTCGTTAACGTACCAGCAGAGCCAAAGGAACATGGTTATTCCTCCTTTTTTACTTCGGATATACAAAAAATAAAAGTGCAAACAGAGCAATCCACCATTTTTCCTGTCCGTATGCTAAAATTGTGAAACAAATAATACTTGTGCAATCTATTGCAATCATCCCAATCAACGACTGCGTGCTCACACTTTCACCCCCTCAGCCGCTTCTCCAGCTCGGCCAAGGCTTCCGGCGTCCTCGGCCTGCCGCATCGTTCACAATACTTGTGAATGGAAGATTCCCACTTGGAATATCTATGGCAATCTTTGCAGTAATCCGCATCACCAAACAATTCGTCCGCATTGTGGTCACAGGTCGCACAGTTATTCCGGCACATTTCACCGCACGGCTTCCACGCCTCCCGGTCGATGTTGGCTGGCTGGTAGGAGTAGGCAATCCAAGTTTTCCCGTATTCCTCCAGAATGTACCCTGCCGCACTTTTGGAAAGAAGAACCAGGTATTTACCACGGTCCCAGTAAATCAGCCTCCACCCGCTTTTTTCTGGCTTTTCCAGATCCTCCACCCACACGGGCCGCCCGTCCATTTCCCGCAACTGCTCCAGAGTCAGCTTGACCATTTTCGTGACCTCACGAAAATGGTCCTGCACCGCCTCCAGGCACGTCCGCATAATCTCCATCTGCGTTGCCCACTCCTGGGTCATTTGGCATCCGTTCAGCTCCGGGGCAAGCTCTAATGAGCGGATTTCCTCGTTGATCCAGGCAATAGCCTTTTCACGCCGTTCTTGGTTCATTCTGCAACCTCCGTTTCTTTCGCTGGTATCTGTTGTCTGCCCTGGCCGCCTCCGGGTCGCTCCAGTAGCGCTCACGCGCCCGCTGTCTCTCTTTTTCAGCATGGGCGGCGTAGTATCTCCTGTTTTTCTCCCGGGTGTCTCTGGCGGCTTCTTTTTCCTTTCTGCGGGCATCCGTCAGGCCGTCCCACCAGCCGGGGTGCGCATAGCTGGCCCGCCAGCAGGATTCACAACAAAAATAACAAGTCTTTTGCTTCTTCCCGTCCACGTTGTACATCTGACGCATGAACGGGTTGTCTGCTGTTGTTCGGAACACCTTTCCGCATGTGTGGCACGTCCGGTACAGCGTCAGGCGGTTAATGGTTTTACGACGCACGCTCATTCCTCCGCCTCCTGTATGATCTGGCGCAATCGGTTTTCGGACCGGATTCCGGTATGTAGCGCAATCTGGCGCAAAGTTGCCCCATTCTGGTGCATTACCACAATCTGGTCTTTTACGTCTAGCCTATTGATTCCATCGGGGGTGTACTGCGGGCAATCATGAATGGCGTATGACTCCATAATGGTTTCGCCGTTGATGCTCCGGCTTGTCGGCTCCGCGTCCCATCCAGGCACAGGCTCAAAGCGCACCTTTCCGGTCTTTGGGTCAATAGCGGTCCAGGAACATTCGCCCAGGGCATTGGCACACGTCCAGCACTTCTGCATCAATATCCCGCCTCCCGGTATAGCTTAAACCAGTCATCTACCGGCATGGTCACCAGCCACCCGCAGTTGTTGCGGCGGTGAAACACCGCAGGCATAAGCCCCTCCGGCGCGTCGTGTACCGCCTGGCTCATGGCGTCCTGTATGTTCAGGTGTTCCACTCGCTTGACCTCTACATGTACCCCAGGCAAGCCTACAACGTCGGCAGCCTCCCCGGTGTTCCCGCAGTACTGGGCGGTGCGCCTGGCTTCATATCCCTGTGACTTGCAGAGCCTCACGAATTCCAGCTCCCCGCGCTTTCCTTTTCGTTTGCTGTTCATCTCGCACCCCCAAAAATCTTCCGGGCCAGCGCCAGCTTGCCCGCCGCTGCTTCCTTCCGGTATCCCTGCGGCTTAAAAAACACCGGCACGCACATCTCCAGCACCCGGCTGTAAATCCGCTGGTATGCCATGTTTTTCGGAGTCTTGATCTCCTGCAAACTCAGGTTCGTGGTTACGATCAGCGGCTTGCCGGACTTGTACCGCTCGTCTATGACCGTGTAGACGGTCTCCAGGGCATACTCACTGTCTCGCTCCGCCCCCAGGTCATCCAGGACCATGAGCGGGTATCGGTGCAGGTTGGCAATGATCTCGCTTTTATCCCACCCCGCGTTGATAATACGCGGCAGGCTGGTCACCATCACCGGCACGCCCTTGGCCAGCAGCGCGTTGGCGATACAGGCCGCCGCAAAGGTCTTTCCGCCCCCGATGGCCCCGTAGAACATCAGGCCGGCATTGGCTGCCAGCATGTCGGGCCACCTCTCCACGTAAGCGCGGCACCGGCTGATATTCTCGTTTTCCTGGGCCGCCTCAAACACGCACAGCTCCAGTTGTCGGTCCTGGACACACTCCGCGCGAAGCTGTCGCAGTCTTATGCGCTCCTGTCGGTCCCGCTCCGCCTCCCGCAGGGCCTCATATTCCCGAGTCTGGCAGGCGCACATGCAGCCCACCACCCGGGTATGCTCCCCAATTTTCAGACGGCATTGTTTGGGCGTCCGGCAATGCCCGCAGTACAGCAGGCCGTCCTGCCGGTAGTCGCCCGGCTCTTCCTTGGCCGCGCTTCTCGCTGCGATGGCGGCCACAATCGCGTTGGTGTTCATAGGCTCTCGTCCTCCGTGTGAGAATAGTCCGGCATGCCGTCCGCCGGTTTATGCTGCCTGCGGGCCTCCTGCCGCTCCCAGTCGGCCAATGATCTGACTCCCTGCCGCTGCTTGTTCTGGAGCACAGCGTTGACATAGTTCCAGTTTCTTGCCCCGGCGTTGATTGCCGCCTCTATGGCCTTAAGGCACACGTCAGGCCCAATCTCTTTGACATAGGCCTTGATGGATTCTGTGCTGGAATACGACGGGTGTGGTTCGATCTGGTTCATGTACTCGGTCATGACAGCAGCAAGGCCAGGGTCGCGGCCGTCGCTATATAGACATTCGTCCTCATTCTCATTCTCTTTCTCATTCTCCCCCTCTTTCTCTTTCTCCCTTTCGGGTTCCTCTCCCTTCCGGTTTGCTTCCAGTTTGCTTCCGGTTTGCTTGCTCATTCCTCCGCGCTTCCCGCTTTCTGCTTTGCGCCTGCTTGAATCAAGAGTGGGACGAATAAGGTCAAACGCAATTGCGGCAGAGTCAGGCAACTTGTCCATGTCTGGCTCGGTTCCGTACAGTGCATAATTGCAAATTGCGTCGTATGCGTCGGCCCTATCCGCCTTTTTCTTGATTCTGGAAAGAGCGGAGGCAAAGGAGGCGTAAAAGGTAAATTGGCCTCTGCTCATGATATCCTCCTATCAGAACGGAAGTTCTCCGTCCTCGTCCTGGAGCTCCTGGAACTCGTTGGTGGGCTGCTCCGGTTCCTGATAACCGCCGGACGAATAGCCGCCCTGGTAATCTCCGTCCCGCTTGGAGTCGCCAAAGTAGACGTTATCAGCCACCACCTCGGCGGTGCGGCGCTTGTTGCCGTCTTTATCCGTCCAATCCCGGATCTGGAGCCGTCCCTCTACCACGGCCATCCGGCCCTTGGAGAAATAGCGGGAAACGAATTCGGCGTTGTTTCTCCAGGCCACCACGTCAATAAAATCTGTGGCCTTTTCGCCGGTGGCCTTGTCTTTAAAGTCGCGGTCAACAGCCAGGGCAAAGGATGCCACCGCTGTTCCGGTCTGGGTGTGTCTGATGTCTACATCTCTAGTGAGACGGCCCATGATGATGATACGGTTCAGCACAAAGACCCCTCCTTTTTGACAAAAGCCTGTAACTCCTCGGGGGAGTAATAGACGCGGGCCCCGATGGTAACGGCCCTCAGTTTCTTGGCGCGTCGCAACCAATCAAGCGTGTCAACGCTGATACTCAGGTACTTGGCCGCCTCAATGCGGGGGATTAAAAGCTTTTCCATTTTCTTTCCTCGCTTTCAATTTCCAGATGCGGCACAGCGTCCGGTCAAGGACTATGCCGCCGGGTAAATGGTACTTGCCGAAAAACTCGCTGTCTGGCATGGTGTGGGCCTCTGTATGGTGGCCTCTGCAAAGCGGCAAAGCCTCCAGGCCCTCATGCAAGATGTCGGTGCGGTCGCGCCCCATAGCCACACGGTCCACGTGATGAAGATCAGCGTGCCGCCCGCAGATCACGCACTTTTTGGAAATCAGGCAGGCGTATATGTAGTCGGGCACATCGTCCACCATGTTCAGCAGGGAGAACTTTGTGGGGATGTCCCAGTCCAGAATGAACCGGACCAGAAACCGTTGAAAAGCGCAGACCAGAGACATGGGCGCGTTGCTGAGGGAAAATATCTGGTCTGCCGTTCCCTCCAGATCCTCCAGCAAGAATTTGAGTTTCAGCCATTCCTTAGATGGGTCCTTGCCCATGCCGGTGTAGTCGGATATGGCGCCGATCAGCGCATAGCATGTGCGGCGCTGCTTATCAGAGAGGGGCCGGGAGTCAATGAGCTGCACCAGGCACTCCCGGTATTCCCTCTTGGTCATCGTGTACCAGTCGCCATAAGGAACCCGCACCAGCAACTCCTGGCGGCGCTCGTCATACCCAACGATGCGCCCCCGGGAGGTGTCAATGGGTGACTTCATCCTTTCGCCACCTTCTTAGCGCAGGCAATACAGTACACATGGCCGTAACGCTCACGGCTTCGTTTAGCCATGACGGCCGCCGGGATAACCTCCTGTCCGTCGTTGTACGACTGAATGGGGGCGCGGCAGAGTTCGCAGAAAATCCCAACGTGCTGGCCGGTTCGGGTGACCTTTGAGTCCTCGCTGGCTGTCTGGTCTGGATCATCGCCGGTGATGATCTTGTAGGCTTTCAGAAGGGCGTACTTGTCGCCGTAGGTCATTGCCTTTCCGGGGGCCTTGTCGCCGCTGTCTACGCCGTCGCCGTATGTTGTGACCTCCACCACTTCCTCGGGGTTTTCGATGTTAACAAATCGGTAGACGGTTTCCACCCGCATAAAAAACTTGCTGGTTTCACTCTCCTGAAGTTCTCCGCTTCTCTGGTCGCGGTACTGCTTCTTCGTGGTAATTACGTCGCTCTCCACGATACGGCGGGAAGCTGGGTAGGAGTAGACCTTGTACTGCGCCTCCAGGGGCTTGACAGCGGCAAGAACGTCAGCTTCACCAACTGCCTTATATGCGCTTCGACCTTCTCCAACTCGGAGGTTTTTGGCTACCGCATTGAGTTCGGCGGTGATTGCCGCCAGTTTCTCATAAATATTCATGCTATCCTCCTCAATTCAGCCAGTCCTTATATGCCACGGAGCAGACGTGGCCGCTAAACTCGATGAACTCGTCCAAGATCTCCGGGTATCCCATCCGCAGCCACTCGACCAGCTCAATCCGGTGATCGTCGATGTAGTCCGCCCGGTTCTCCGGAGTGTCCCCGTTCTCCTGCTCTGCCCCGCGGGGATATCCTGTCGCCAGGGCGGCGGTAATGTCCGGGTGATCCATCATCTCGTCACCCACAGAACCACCAGCAGAGCCAGCACAAACGCGCCCACGCCACAGGCCAGGGCCCGCTGCACCAGGGTGTCCCACCACCGGCAGTTGTCACGGCGGGCGCGGCTCACTCGCTTGATGTAATCCAGGGCGCGGCGGTTGCGGTGCTGCACCTCGCTCTCGGCCCAAATGGCGTCCATGATCTCAAAAGGATTTTCAGTGCTCATTTCTTTTTCCTCCAGTTGTTGAATAGTTCCCATAGGGAAAGCAAAAAAGATGCCGTGGCCATAAATAAGGCCAGTTGAAAAGCGGGGTCCTTAATGTCCATGTCAGACTCCCACGTTCAGCACCCCGGCCAGGGTGCAAAGGTTGAACCGCTGTTCCTGTGTCAGCTTTACCGGGGTCTCGGTCAGAAGCTTGGCAATGCTGCCTTGCCCGCACCCGACGGCAGCCGCCAGCTTTGTCTCGGAAAGAATGTGGTGGTTCTCCATGGCCTGCTGGGTGACCTTTCTCATGATCTCCTCCGGCGTTTTCATACTGCCATGCGCCCCCTCACGATTTTCTCGGCCACCTGGTCGGTCTCATAGGCCCGGCGCTTGGGACTCACCATGACGGCCTCAAGTCCCACCATCTGCGCCCACACCGCGCCGCCGCCCTTGCTGCGGCCCAGCTCCCGGTCTAACTCCCGGGGGGTCATCATCCCGCCGTAAAGCTGGCGGAGCATGCGCCGCTTCTCGGCAATGTCCTTGCCCAGACGGCTTTTTTCTGGTATACTACTCATAGGTATTTTCCTTTCTGCCGCTGTCGGGTCTCGCACACCCGGGGGCGGCTCTTTTTTTAGCCCAGTCGGCCAGGATGTCCACATAGTCCACATATCTGTGTGGCCGGATGGGCCGCTTGAACGGCGCGGTGTTGAACACCAGCACAAGGGCCTCCCCTATCCCGGGGTAGCTGTCGGTAAAGTAGTGATCCACCAACTCCCCGGCGCGGATGCGTTGCTTGATCTTGTTGTGGTACGGGTACATCAATGCTCACCACTTTCCTCGATTCCAAAGGCCAAGTAAGTAACAGAGCATCCACAAGCGTCTGCCACTTTTTGAAGAGTTGTAAGCTTCGGATTTCTAAGACCTCGCTCCCATTGAGCAACTGTTTGAAATTTGACCCCAAGCTTTTCGCCAAGCTTTTGTTGCGTAAGCCCAGCGGCCTTTCTGGCGGCCTTTATCCGCTGGCCAACTGTTTGGAGGTCGGCCTTCCCATTGGGAAGTTTCTGGTGAGAGTCGTTGGCCGCAACCTGTTCCAGAAGAATGTCCCGGATAGTGTCCGCAAGACTTTTTTCTGGTACGGGGATCTTGACCTCGTATCGTTCTTTCTTGTCTGGGGGCGATAGCTTTTCAAGAGCCACCGCCGCCCGCTCCGCGCTGTCCGCTATGCGTTTCAGTGCGTCCAGCAGTTCATAATCATATGCGCCGCCCATCAAGCGCCCCCCTTTCTTTGAGATGCTGGAAGCAACGTAGAGAGAGGAACATGAAATGCGTTTGCAACCTTACAAATCATTTGAAGCCTAGGCTGCCGCTTTCCGGTCTCCCATTGCCTGACCGTAATTGCTGGTGACTCGATTCGGGCCCCAAACTCGGCCTGCGTCAAGCCGTTCAACTCACGAAGCGCCCGTATTCTCTGACCAACAGACCGGGCGAAATCGTCTCCCATCACTTGTCCTCCTTGTCCGTAGATTCCGGGAGTAAGTCAAAAACCGGGGTACCCAAAGCGTCCGAAATCTTATATAGCATCTGCACTGTAATGCTTATACTGCCGAGTTCATACTTCGCCAGTGTTGATCTGCTAATCCCCACTTTTCTGGACAGTTCTTCCTGCGTATGCCCAGAGGATTTTCTGGCGCTCCTGATTTTGTCCCCTACCGTTTTATCGGTGTCAGAAAAACAATCATCAACCAGGCAACTGGTTCCTGTCGCCCGTGAAAACTGCATAGAAAGATCGCGGAAAGCCTCAGCGGAAATTTCTATACTTTCAGAGATCGAAGCCAAAGACTTCGCAATGCTGGCATCGTAAAATCCCATCATTCCACCGCCTAATCCTCAAGGACGCATGTCTGGAATAATATCTCTCAAGTTGCACCCAAGTGCATGAGCCAACACAAAAAGCGATTTGCATGTCGGGTTTCCCCTGCCAGATTCATAGCGTCTTATAGCAGAACCATCGACTCCGCATAGTTCGCCAAGTTCTTTTTGCGTCATCCCAGCAGAAAGTCGAAGGGATCTTATTCGATTCCCAATAAGTTTCAAAAAATCGTTCGGCATCTTTTATTCCTCCTCAATTAGATTTTCCCGCTTCTTCCTTCACCTGGGGCCCGGGCACCATGCCCAGGCCCTGCGCCACGCCAAGAAGCTGGTACTGCTTCTCGGGGGGCAACTGCTGACTGGCGGTGAGAATATCGTCCACCAGCTTTTTCTGTTTCTCGCTCACGTGTTGTCACTTCCTTTCGTGTCTGGTACAATGGCCTCGAAGGGAGGCCTGGTTATGCTTGAATCAATCGCCCCGGAATTTATAGGCGGGATAATGGCCATCGTGTGCGCCGTTATTGGTGCAAAAATTGCTACTCGCTCAGAAAGAAATCTAAAACGTGGCATATCACTGAGAGACGCATATGCAGACGTGCTTTCCAGGTACTATTACTTTTTACTGGATGATTCTGACAAGAATGTACTTGAAATCACAGCCGCCACGGAACGGGCCATGCTGATCTGCTCTCCACAGTCTGAACAGGTAATGAAAGAAATCATCGAACTGCTCTCCGCTGACCAAAGAAACGACCAGGAAATCGGCCTAAAAATTCAGGAGCTGAGGAAGCACGCTCAAAATGATTTGGAACACTACCTGGGCAAGAAGCGAGGCACCAAAGTAAAATAGAAATGCGCCGACTCCAAAATGCTTGCGGTGGTACTCCTTCAGCGGCTGTTCGATGTCTGGCTCAGCCATCTGGGAAGAGCAAGAACCATACAGGATTTTTGCCGCCTCTTGCCTGGACAGCCTGCCGCTGCGTTTATCGTTTTCCTCCATATTGCCGTTTTTCTTTTTCCAGGCCAATTGCTCACCTCCTTGTTTATTGTAAGACTATTATAAGTCTTATAAAGACATTTGTCAAGGCGTTTTGTTGATTAAATAAACATTTTGTTATTGACATTTTGAAAGTGCAACACTATAATAAAACTATCCAGAAAGGGGGGAGAAAATTGGGAATTGGCGAGCGAATAAAGCAAGTCCGAAAGGCAAAAAAAATAACCCAACAGACATTGGCTGATGCCATTGGGTTAAAAAGAAATACTATTGCCAATTATGAAATTGGGAATGTAGATCCAAGCGACCGCACCATAGCGGATATTTGCAGAAAATTTGATGTTAACGAGGAATGGCTTCGAAATGGAACAGAACCTATGTTTAGGCCAAAAACTCGAAACGAGGAATTGATAAAGTTTGCTACCGAGGTAGCTAAAGGAGATCAGAGCAATATTCAGGCTCAGTTGTTGGCCGTGATGACCCGATTGACAGACGAGCAGTGGGAAGTCTTGGCCCAGGTGGCAAAGGAATTTGTGGAAGAAACAAAAAAAGCCGGCCCCCAATAAAGGGGCCGGAAGGTAAATATTATTTTAAAACAACTTGAATTACCTCAAGAATCAGTTCAAGTTGTCTCATACTTGCCTGATCCAGCAGTTGGTTGATGCGGTCAACCATTTCTTTCGGTGTCATATGTGTGCCCCCTTCGTGTGCATCGCTTGTTATGTGTACAGTATAGTACATTTGTTCTAGTTTGCAAGTGGGCAAAATATCCAAGGTTTTTCTGTAAAATTCTATTCTTTGAGACTGTAAAAGGGAGGATTTTGGGACAGAAACGAGGTGGTGTGGTTGGGACTGTTAGCGAAACAAAAGAGAGAATTAGCAGAGACGTGCCTTTTGCTGTCTACTGAAAAAGATTTTGAGCGTGCTGCAAAAATTAGGCAAGAGGCCTGCAAATTAAATCCCCCTGGGAGCATAGGCATAGATTGGGGAGACTGGGAAAGCACATGGGCCCGGGACTCCCGTTACGTGGATTTTATGCTTTCAGAGGATTATTCGGACTGCGAAAACTCAAAAGAAAAAATTGAGTTTATGCAGGCTGGAATTTTCGTAGATTATCTTTTTGGTTTTAAGGATTGCTGGGGCGTCAAGCGCCAAGCTGAATTAAGTAAAGAAGTATTTAATTCTGAACTTTTGGAGAAGTTCTTAATTAAAGAAAATTGGGATTTTATTTCGGAAAACAGGGAGCTGATATATACATCAACAAAAAAGAGAAATATATCTGCTCGTATTTATTATGATGAAATAAAGAAAAAAGGCTTTCCAGATACAGCCCACCCAAAAATTTATGAATCGGGGGAGTATTATTTGGGATTTCTTCCTGGGGCGCCAAAAAGCGTTATAGAGGGAAGAAGAAAATGGCTCGAGACATACGATTTGTTTTGTAAAATGTCAGTTGCCGGAATAGATAAATTCCCAAAGACATATCAAACATTTGAAAAGCACGCGCTTTCTAATTCGGGTAAGTATCAAAAATGGATGTCGGAATACTTAAACAAAGGAGATGGGAACAGTGGCTAAAAATATGGTCATTGCCGGAGAATACCAAGGAAAGGGCGTAGGCGTAACATGCGGCCGCCCGTTTATCACCTTGAAGATCACAAAGCCTTTATACCTTGACAAAGACACCGTGGAATCCTATGAAGTTATTACGGAAGAAACCAGAAAGAGCGCGGCTTCCGGCGTTGCCCGCGGAATTGTGGGCGGGGCTTTGCTTGGCCCGGTCGGCCTTTTGGCTGGCGGTCTTTCCGCAAAAAATAAAGGCACTGTTACGCTGGCCGTTCAATTTAAAGACGGCGGAAAATCTTTGATCGAGGCCGATGATAAATTTTATAAAGCGTTAATGCAAAGAATGTTTTAAGGCTTAAAAAATTCCCCGCCCAGTTGCCGCTGGGCGGGGTTTTTGAAAGGAGGGATATAGGATGATCGTCACGAACAAAGGATTCTTGCGGCGGTGCCCAGAATGTGGGGAGCCTGTCACGATTGTGGGGAAATACGGCTTTCGGCCAGACGAAAGCCTGGTACTTCTTCAATGTGAGTGCCCAATTGAGCGTAACGCGAAACTTCCGCCGCAGGAATATAACGGATCTCTGCCACTTGTCCGGTGCCGGGGTCCCCTTTCCTGCGGGATTGAACCTCTGCCGCCCACTTTGCTTTCTGACGCACTTGATTGATGGCGGCCTGCAAAAGGGCGCATACTTCTTCTGCCGTTTCTGCGCTGGTGTAGCATGCAGCGTCGAGGATGCGGGAGATGTCAGCATCTAAATTTTTGGGGGGATTGGTGGCTTCCATGGTTGTCGCCTCCTTTTCCCAATTGTAACATACTTTACAATTTACAACAAGGGGGTGCGTTATGAAATACATCCGGAAAACCGCCCGGTACAACGGGAAGAAATACGAGGCCACCGGGAAAACGGAGCTTGAGGCCCTCACCAAACTGGCGGAGAAGCTGGCCGCCGCAAAGAGGGGAGATGAATTGATCTCTGGGGCCATGACGGTGGACGCGTGGTATAAGCAATGGAAAGCCACATATAAGGAGCCCAAGGACATGACGACCAAGTCCTTGGGCATGTACGACGAAAAATATAAAAAGTACATCCAGCCCAGCATAGGCCGGTACAAGCTCCAGGATGTGCGGGACACACACTTGCAGAAGATCCTCAACGATCAGGCCGGCATGAGCCTGTCCCACGCCAAAAAGGTACGAATGGTGATGCAAGAGATGTTCCGGCAAGCCCGCCGGTCGCGCCTGATTGCATATGACCCAGCGGAAGGGCTGGAGCTGCCAAAGACCACGCAAGGGCGCCGCCGGGCCATCACCGAGAAAGAGCGGGCGGCCATTCTTGCGGTGGCGGAGTGGCACCGGGCCGGGCTGTGGGTGCTGATACAACTATACGCTGGGCTGCGGCCCAATGAGACGGCGGCACTTACCTGGGCGGATGTGGACTTTAAAAACAATGAGCTCCACATCCACGCGGCAAAAGAAAGCGGGTCCCAGGCCATCAAGGGGCCCAAGACGGCCGCCGGGGTACGGGACATCCCGATACACGCCAAACTCCTGCCGCGGCTCCTGGAGGCCAAGGGCGCCCCGTTCTCACCGGTTTTCCCGACGCAGGCCGGGAACTGGCAAAACGAAAATAGTCTGCGGCGGCTATGGACGGGGTTCAAGCGGGACCTGGACATCCACATGGGGGCCAAGTTGGAGCGCAACAAGATCATCAAGTCTGTGGTGGCCCCGGACCTCACCCCGTACTGTTTGCGGCATACCTACTGCACAGATTTGCAGCGGGCCGGGGTGCCGATCAACATTGCAAAAGAGTTGATGGGCCATGCGGACATCCAGACCACGGCCAACATTTACACCCACCGGGACAACGACACACTCCACCGGTGGGTGGCCGTGATGGATGGCACTGGTGGAAAATATGGTGGAAAAGTGCAGAACGGATAATCTGTATGCTTTGCGGCTCAATGGTTTCATGGCTGTGTAATTTACTGTTTCCGGTTCTGAATGTTGGGGGTTCGAGTCCCTTCGGGCGTACCAAAAAGAAAGACATCTGCATATTGCAGATGTCTTTCTTTTTGGGTTTCGGCGGCCAGAGGCCGCCTCCACCCTCCGGTGATTAAAATGCTCGGGCGAAGTAAATTCGCCCTGCGCCAAGGTTTTCGCCCTTGGCGAAAACACTTGTACGGCGCATAAGCGCCGCCCCACCGTGTGGGGCCCCATCTCCTACTGGCATCCATACTATTTTGAGACTAAAGAAAGACACCTGCATGTTGCAGGTGTCTTTCTTTTTGGTCCTATCGTAAAAGGATGGCCGCTTGGTTGATCAAAGCTCCGGCGGCAGGACGCTGTGGTCGATTCGGATATTCTCGCAGCACACTGTGAGGTACCGCAGGGCCTTGCTGGTCCACAGAAGCATATGGACCTCATAACCCTCCTGGGTGCGGTAGAGCTCGTCGTAGAGGTACTGACAGTTGGAGACGAGCAGCCCCTCCCCGTCGGGGCGGCAGCGGAGCACCAGGCCCGGCTCCCGCTCCAGCCAGCGGACCCCCTCAAAGGTGATGGTGGTGTAGGGCTCGTCCCAATATCCATCTTTGCGCAGCAGCAGCGCCGCCCGACGGCCCCGGCGGCGGAGCTTAAGTACCTGGGCGTCGTGGAAGCAGAAGGCATCCCGCAGCTCCGGGGGGATGTCCTGGG
>OGGQ01000979.1_pt1 | contig 39641 bp, 36 predicted proteins | sample 1571191 | NCBI WGS metagenome assembly OGGQ01 (sample SAMEA2582061, study PRJEB24529) | metagenome | biome: Human gut stool | place: China | collected 2011
TTCAAGGGATCCCTATGAGGACCATACCCTGCCCTCTCTTACGCTGCTTTATCGGTAGCGTGTGAACAGTAACGTAAAGTAACTTTACAGATTCGTCGCCGCTCTAAGTTGCTGTGAAATTGCCGAAAGCTTCCCATAAGTATTTACGTAAAAGCAGCACGTAAGCTTCAACTGAGGTTTTTAGGTAATGATGATGAAGGCAGCAATAAGGGGGCGGAAGATAAACAGGCCTTAAGGTTAAATTTATGTGATTTTACATTATTTGATAATTAAGATGAAAATATTCCGGCGTTTTCAGAGCTTCATCCTCAGATTCAGCCATTTTATTAATGGGTGAATTTTTTGCCTTGGGGCAACAATTTATGCATTTTGCACAATTTTATAGACCACATTACATTTTTCGACAAATTTGAGGAATCATAAAATATGAGCCCGTCCACAGTTATCCACACCAACAGCTCGTCCTTTTTATCAGCAAAACAGATTTATACACCAACTTATCCACATTATCCACATTAATTTATCCAGATTATGTGGATTACTCTCCCCTATGGGAACAAAACATGCGTTTTGTGAATAAATCTGAATTTACACAATTTCGACAATTTGCGCTCTTTTTCTCTTGACAAAAACACGGCACTGAGCAGCGCTTCTCATTGAAATTCTGCGGATCATAATCCGATAAGAAATTTTTCAGATTTTGCTTATGATCTTGTCCTTGCTAAATCAGGATTTTATGTTATAATATGTATATACTACAGAGGGTGCAAAACTTAAATATATTCTCAATTGCATCATCTGTACCTAAGAAAACAGAAAATTGTTTTCTTTTTCAAATTCACTCGGAAGGAGTTGACCCGTATGCGTTATGTCATTACAGGCAGAAACATCGATATCACGGAAGGATTGAAATCCGCCATCTATGAAAAGATCGGCAAGCTTGAGAGGTATTTTAATCCTGACACAGAAATTCAGGTGACTTTAAGCGTGGAAAAGGAACGTCAGAAGATTGAGGTCACCATTCCTGTAAAGGGAAATATCATCCGTTCAGAACAGGTCAGCAACGATATGTATGTTTCCATCGATCTGGTGGAGGAAATAATTGAACGTCAGCTGAAGAGATACAAAAATAAACTGGTGGACTCAAAACAGAACGCCGTATCCTTTACTAAGGAATACGTGGACGAAGAATACGACGATCCTGAAGCGATCAAGATCGTAAGAACCAAGAAATTCGCCGTTAAGCCCATGGACCCCGAAGAGGCGTGTATCCAGATGGAACTGCTAGGACATAATTTCTTCGTTTTCCGCAATGGGGATACGGATGAAGTGAATGTGGTGTATAAGAGGAAAAATAACACCTACGGGCTGATTGAGCCTGAGTTTTAAGCGCAAGTGAAGCGGACACACAGCTGAATTTTTCCATTTTAAAACCCTCCGGCGAAATGCCGGAGGGTTTTTCATTTAGTTAATATATCTGCCGTAGTGTACCGGTGATGCGTAATCCACGCTGGAAACTTTCACGCCTGTGGCCTTATTGGCATTATGGATAATCTGTCCGCCGCCGATATAAATGCCCACATGATTGATGGTTCCCTTGGAATTGGCATAGAACACCAGGTCGCCGGGCGCTAAGCTGTCACGGCTGATGGAAGTGGAACCGCTGGCCTGGCTTCTGGAATCTCTCGGGATGGAGACGCCGAATTCTTTGAAAACAGACTGGGTGAAGCCGGAGCAGTCGGTGCCGGAGGTCAGACTGGTTCCTGCCCATACATAGGGAAGACCGATGAGCTGCTGCGCGCGCGCCACGATGGCATCCCTGGTAGCGTTGCCCGTGCTCTCCGTATTAACAGGAGCCTGGGGCTGTTCGGACTGTCCTTCGTTGGAAGCCGGAGGTGCCGGCTGCGCTGCGGCCTGCTGCGCCGCACGCTGGGCTTCCTCCCATTTGCGCTTCGCTTCTTTTGCCTCTCTCGCCTTGCGCTCTTCCTCTTCCTTCTGCTTTCTTTCTTCTTCTATAGAAATCGCTTTATTGAACTTAACGCTGATGTCCAGATACTGTCTGGCTACATAGCCGGACAGGCTGTCCTCTTCCGTATCGCCTTCATTTACGAGAATCTTGACGAATTCCTCACCGGCTTCGTTAATGATTCCTTCTTCCTGTACTATGTATGTCTCGCCTTCCGCCAACAGGGAAAGCGTACGGCTCTCGGTGCTGGGTTCTTCTCTCAACCGAAGTGTCTTTGCCGTGGTTTTGCCGAGGACAGTACCAACCTCCTTGGCAACGGCCTCCGCCTCTTCGCCTGTGACAAAGTATTCAGCCTTCATGAAGCCTTCCACGCTTCCGGATTTAATCCGGTACCACGCTCCGCCTTCGCCTTCCACTGTTTCAAGAATCGTCGCCGCGGATTTATTATAAATCTTTCCGACGATCTCTCCTTCGGTGCTGGCTGAATCACGGATATTGACATAATTCTTAACCTGATGCGTAATCGCGATATTCTCATAGGGGGAAGGTGCCGGGGTTTCGGCCGGCGTCTCAGCCTGTGTTTCTACAGGAGCCTCAGGAGCCGTTTCCACAGGGGCCTGCGGTTCAGTCTCCGCCGCTGCGGACGGTACCTCCGCTGAAGTCTCCGGCTGGCTTTCCGCCTGATTTCCGCTCACCGTACCTTCACCGGAGCTCTCGGACGGCGTTATGTCATTTTCCAAAAATGTCTTTATCTCTTCTACCGGATTTAAACTGCTGGCATAATAATTGTTCAGCGGTATGGTGATTCCGGCAACTGCATTATCTATAGTTACAATCTGCCCTGCTCTGGCTGTAAAGCTCTCCAGATTAGCCGCAGAAAATGCGATCAATCCGCAGGCTGCCAGGGTTACTGCCACTCCTGTACTTTTTCTGTATTTCATCGGTACCTCCAAGCCTTTTATCGGGGGGATTCGGCGATCGCCGTCCATCTGCCCGCGGGGACAGATACAGCCTCACCATTTGTTACATTTTGATTTAAATGTTACAAATTTGTTACAATCTACGGATCAATTATAACAAAGCCCCTTTGGCTTGTCAACCGAAAATATAAGGCTGGAATAATGTGGCAGAGTACGACAGATCAGTGATTCAGGTACTTCTCTATCGAAGTGATCGCATTGGCACCGTCCGATACAGCCGTAACAATCTGCCTAAGAGCCTTGGTACGGACATCACCGGCGGCAAAGATGCCGGGAACGCTTGTTATTCCTTCTTCCCCGGCCTTGATATAGCCCTGCGGATCCAGTTCCACAACCCCTTTGAATTCATCGCTGTTAGGAAGGATTCCAACCGCTACGAACACTCCGTCCACCGATACGTCTTTCTGCTCTTTTGTCTTTACATTTTTCACCGATATCGAATTTACATTATTTTCGCCCTTGATCTCCTCAACCACACTGTCCCAGAGGACTTCCACGTTCTCCATCGCGAACAGCTTTTCCTGCAGACTTTTTGCCGCCCTAAGCTCGTCCCTGCGGTGGATCAGATAGACCTTTTTGCACAGGCGCGCCAGAAAGATCGCATCCTCCACAGCCACGTCTCCGCCCCCTATGACGGCGGTCACCTTGTTGCGGAAAAAAGCGCCGTCGCAGGTTGCGCAATAGCTGACGCCCATGCCGGAGAACTGTTCCTCGCCGGGTGCTCCCAACTTTCTGTGGGTAGCGCCTGTGGCGATTAGAACGGTCTTTCCTTCATAAGTTCCGTTCTCGCATACTACCTGATGAAGACCGTCTTCGCTCAGTATGGTCTGCACGGTATCCTCTTTAAATCCGGCCCCCAGCTGCTGTGCATGTTCCCGAAATTTCATCGCCAGATCGAAACCGTTCATGCCCGGCAGCCCCGGGTAATTGTCCACCTCATAGGTATTGACCACCTGGCCGCCGCTCATCACGTTCTTTTCTATGGTAACCGCCTTCAGTTTCGCGCGCTCCGCGTAAATAGCCGCCGCAAGGCCGGCAGGACCGGAACCGATGATTACAAGATCGTATACTTCGCTCATATTATTCTACCTCGTTTCTTCCTGATAATGGATATTGCCCCCGCATGGGGCTTTTGACCGCCTGTTATGGTTTTTATTATATCATAATTTTCTGATAATATATATACCGCTCCTATTTATGTTTGTACCGCTTACATTTAGTGGTTACAGTTCACGGCCTGTCATACGCGGTAAGTTTACGACAGCCGTGTACATTAACGTTTCTGTTTACGGACAGTTCGTCAAAAACGGATAAATGTGTTATACTATTCACATAAGACATGCTGTCGCAATAAATATTTTCAATTACATTACATTGGCCAAAGAAAACTGAGGTCCGAAAAACAGGAGGTATTTTTATGGGCAGAAAAACAGCACTGGTGACAGGCGCATCCCGGGGCATCGGCAAGGCGATCGCCCTGAAGTTTGCAAAGAAGGGCTACAATGTGGTGATAAACTGTGTAAATCCCGGACACGAAGACCTGCTGCTGCAGGTAAAAAAGGAGGTAGAATCCTATCAGGTTTCCTGCCTTCCCTATCTGGGGGATATGGGGGATTACGAAAAATGCTCCGAGCTTTTTATCTTAATTAAGAAGCAGTTCGGCGGCATCGATGTGCTGGTGAACAATGCCGGCGTGGCCTATGTGGGGCTGTTTCAGGACATGAAGCCGGAAGACTGGGACCGCGTGGTGCGCACTAACCTCACCAGCGTATTTAACTGCTGCACTCTCGCCATCCCCTATATGCTGCAGAAAGGGGCCGGCAAGATTATCAATATCTCTTCCGTATGGGGGGTGGCCGGCGCTTCCTGTGAAGTGGCATATTCCGCCACCAAGGGCGGCATCAACGCTCTGACAAAGGCGCTTGCCAAAGAACTGGCCCCCAGCAACATCCAGGTCAATGCCATCGCCTGCGGCGCCATCGATACCGAGATGAACCGTTACCTTTCCGACGACGATCTGCTGCATCTGATCGATGAGATCCCGGCCGGAAGGCTGGGCCGGGCCGAGGAAGTGGCCGACCTGGCTTACCACCTGGCTTATAAGAGCTATTATCTGACCGGAGAAATCATCCGCCTCGACGGGGGCTGGATCTAGTGTTGAGTAAACCTGCCGCGGATCGCCTCCGGACGATCCGCGGTATTTTTTTCATTACATCTGCTTCCGGACGATTCTGTACTCGTCATTGTGCTGGAAATAGGGACAGTCCCGCATGCTGCCGCTCATAAACCTGGCCATCTCATCCTCATCCAGATTCACTTCGCACACATAGCACTCATAATCCTCATCATAGACATATCTCCCGCAATATTCACAGTTTGTTTTCTTTTCCATCTTCTATTTCTCCTGTATATTTCTTTCTAATGCCTGGGCGGCGGCGCGGCCTGCCCGCCGCATCACAGCAGATCAAACAGACTTAGCTGCTGCATCTGCTGCTCCGGCTTCTTTTTCCGCACATCCGCTTCCACACATCCTGTGCCCGCAAGGGCGTCCAAAAATGCAGAGCGCTCCGGACCTGTCAGCAGGACCAGCTCCTCTTTGGCCCTGGTCATGCCGACATAGAAGAGACGGCGCTCTTCTTCCGTATCCGTCTTTTTGTGTCCGGCCTTTAGCGGGATACAGTCTTTTTTTACCCCGCATAAAAATACGACGGGAAATTCCAGGCCTTTGGAGCCATGCAGCGTCATGAGGCGCACAGCGCCGGAAGTATAGATCTTGCCCGAACTGCGTTCCAGGTCTCCTTCTTCCCCTAACAGCAGAGTATCCAGAAATGCATCCATGCTTCGGTAAAGCACAGCGGCCTCTGCAAGGCGGTCCAGCGCTTCATTTTCTCCGGACGCCAATAAGCTGCGCCAACGCTCTATCAGAACGCGGGGTTTGGCTTTATCCCTTAGAGGAAGGAATTCCTCCAATAAAGAAAAGAAGCCAGTGAGTTCCGGGCGGGCCTGAAGGCGTTCCCGCAACGCAGCAAGCAGCCCGTCTCCCCAGGTCAGGCCCTGGGATACCGTTTCTGAAATCAGCGCGGCGGCCGATTCCGCTTCATATTCATCGCACCCACAGCTTTGAGTCAGCACATAACAGGCTGAAGGCAGTTCCATCGGATTTCTTAAGAATCGGAAAAATGCCAGACACTCAATCACCTGTGCATCCTCCAGATAATCCTCCTTACCGGTTATCATGCATGGGATGCTCTCCTGCCTTAAGCACTTCTCCAGGAGCTTCGCCTGCCTTCGGGTCCTGTATAGCACGGCGATCTCATGGAAGTCCCTGGGCTTATCCGTCTGAAAATATTCGTTTTCCGCATCCATCATATCCATACCCCCGGTCATCCGGTTGATCGCTTTCGCCACATAGACCGCCTCTGCAAGATCGCTCTCAGCGGTCATCACGCTCACCGCAGCGCCATCCGAAAGCTCGGGTGTCAAATACCTTATGTCTCCGGCATTCTGGTTGATCACGGCCAGGGCCGACTTCAATATCTGCGGCGTGGACCGGTAGTTCCTGGTCAGCCTGATGATACGCATATCCACATTTTCTCCGGCCAGCCGTGTAAAACAGGCAGCATCGGATCCGCGGAAACCGTAGATGGACTGGTCCGGATCGCCGATCGCAAACAGATGCCCGCCGTTATTCCTCCATTCGGATATCAGACGGTACTGCACCTCATTGATATCCTGGAACTCGTCCACCAGCAGCCAGGGGGTATGAAAATCTGCATCCCCGCTATGGCTTAAGGCCCTTAACAGAATATCGTCAAAATCCATGAGGCCCATATTCTCAAGGTGCCGATCATATGCCTCTCTTGCAAGGCTCTTGCCGGGCTGTCCGTCCTCACGTTCTGACGGGCCTGCATTTTGGTCTGACATGGCGGCCGGTTGCTCCCTGTCAGGCTGCTCTGCGCTGTCAGTACCGCCGTCCAGTTCGTTTAACATGCTGTTTTTCATCAGGGAGATATCCAGAAGCATCTGTCCGGGTGTCTCCTTCAGACCGAGCTCACTTATGGCCGCCTCTGCCGCCTTAAGTCTCTCCCGCTCTCCGGCCACCGGCAGATCCTCTCCCAGTGCCTGCAGGTGCTTTAAGCAGATCGAATGAAAGGTGCCTATGTTCATTCCGCGCAGCCTGCGTTTTCCTCCCAGTTCCTTTTCCAGGCGTTCCCGCATTTCTGCAGCCGCTTTATTGGTAAATGTGACTGCCGTAATATCCGCCGGCTTCACGCCCAATTCCCCGATCAGCCACAGGATGCGGGCGACCAGCGTCTTGGTTTTGCCGGTGCCCGGACCGGCGATCACCGCCACCGTCTCCTCCCCGGCGGTCACTGCCTGCGCCTGTTCCGGATTTAAGCCATGGACAGCGCCGGCTGCGGGCGGTTCGGACTGATCTTTGCTTTCCGTGACCGGAAGATCCGCCAGCGTAACAGCCGCTTCCGCTTCCCAGCTCTCTTCTTTTCCGTTCTTTCCGTCAGAAACAGAATATGGCGGGCAGGCAGGCGTCTCGTCCGCAGGCACCTGGCCGGCGGGCATGGGGATGCCCGCGAAGTCAAACAGACTGATCTGTCCGTACAGCCCTTCTCTCTCTTCCTTATCTATAATCTGTATCTTTCCGTATTCGCCGTCATATCCCGGCGTCCTTCCGATTTCGCCTGCCCGCAGCCTCCGGATTCCCTCTTCCACACACAGCCCGGCACAATGGCGGATATCCTCTAACGGCGCCTCCCGCAGGATGTAAAATTCCGATCCCAGTTTCTTTAACATATCCTGATAGATCGCTGTCACCTGGGTTCCTGCCGCCGCATGCCCCGTGGACGCCCCGATCACTTCCGGCAGGGGCACCAGGTTTACAAAGGCTTTAGCCTCGGACGGACGGTATCCGTCTTCCCGGTCCGCCAGTTCTTCCACTCTGTGAAGCACGCCGACAGTAATCTTTCTTCCGCAGACGGGACATCTGCCCCCGTATTCCCTCGTCTGGGCCGGTGTCAGCGCCAGGCCGCATTTGCGGTGGCCGTCAAAATGGTACTTTCCCTCTTCCGGATAAAACTCAATGGTGCCGTGAAGACCGTTTCCAGTCTGTATCGCAGATGCCATGGAAGCATAGGAAAGCGGTATGTCAAATAAATTAGCTTCCCGGCCAAGTTTAGAGGGGGAATGGGCATCCGAATTGGAGATCAGCTGATATCCATCCAGCGCGGACAGCCTCCAGTTCATGGGTGGATCAGAGGAGAGGCCCGTTTCCAGCGCGCGGATATAAGGCGTCAGATCACCGAAACATTCCTCAACCGTATCAAAGCCGGAAAACGCGCCGAACAGGGAGAAATGCGGCGTCCATATATGTGCCGGAATAAAGACGGCCTCCGGGCAGGTATCCAGGGTGATTTCCAGCAGGTCCCGGCTGTCCAGGCCCAGGATCGGCCTCCCGTCGGAATGAATGTTGCCGATCGCCTCCAGCTTTGCCGAAAGCCTTCCCGCCGCCTCCAGGGACGGAAGCAGAATCACATTATGCACCTTGCGCACCCTGCCGTTTTTCTTATATATGGAGCTGATTTCTCCGGACACGACAAACCGCGGCTTCAGGGCGTCGGCTGTATATGCATCTTTCAGCTTAAGCTCCTCCTTGAGAGTATAGAAGCCCTCCTCCGCAGGGATCAGTTTTTCATTAAGCTCCTGCCTCCAGGCGGGATGGGTGAAATCACCGGTTCCAAGGATCTGGATGCCTTTTCTCCTGGACCAAAGATCCAGATTCTCCGGGTTGCCCTCCCGGCTGGTGGCCCGCGAATATCTGGAGTGTATATGCAAATCCGCTATGTACATGCAATCACCTTTTCATCTTTCTGCTGCTTCGCAGCATCGCAGTATATACTTTCTTTTATTGCCATAATACCTATATATTACCATAATATCATTACATTTTCTATGAAAAAGAAGGCCCCTGATTTTCTAAAAATCAGAGACCTTCTTTTCCTCTCCCTGACGGAGCCTCTTCCATCTTTTCGTTGCAAAAAAAGTCATCATCCCAAGCATGCCGCAGGTGAAGCTGATCGGATAGCATGCCATAATATAGGTTCCGCCTATTACATGGGCGATCAGATATGCCGACGGGATGCGGACCAGCCACAGCATCATGATATTGACGGCGGTCGGATATCTCACCTCACCGATCCCATTGACAAAGTTAAGCATCGAACTGAATACCGCGAAGGTCCATGTAAATGGCATAACCGTCACAACGTAGCGCTCGGCCATCTGGAGGACCCAGTCATCCTGTGTGAAAAAGCCGAGCAGCGGGCGGCAGAATACGGTCATAAGAACACCCGCGGCAGCCGTGAGAAGCCCGGAATAAAACGGGATCATTCTGGCCCCCCGGCGCAGTCTGTCGAATTGTCCGGCCCCTATGTTCTGTCCGGCAAAGGTTGTGGCCGAGGATGAGAATGAGCTGATCGCCACATTAGCCATGCCGGTCAGCCGTCCGCCCACCGCGCAGGCCGCGATAAACACCGCTCCCTGGGCGTTAATAAGCGTCTGCAGCAGTATATGGCCGATGGAATAAATCGAGTTATTAAGCCCCAAAGGAAGCCCAATCATGAGCACTCTTCTAAGGGTCTTTTTATCCAGGGCCCTGGGCAGGACCGTGATCTCCAGTGCAGGATATCTTTTTTTTATGTAAGCAATGCTGAAAAACCAGGAGCAGAACATCGCCGCAGCCGTGGCCAGCGCGGCTCCCGCCACATCCATCCGAAACACCGCCACAAAGACTAAGTCCAGCACAACATTGACAACGCAGGAGATGAACAGAAACAGCAGTGACGCCCTGCTGTCGCCCACGCCCCTTAGTATGCCTGCATTCATGTTATAGCCCAGATTGCCCAGTGTCCCCAGGAATATGATATTTAGATAGGATATGCAGTAATCCCACACATCCGGCGGCACATCCATGAATTTAAGCACCAGGGGACTGATAAACAGCCCCAGAACCGTCAGCGGTACCGCGCACATATATAAAAACGAAACGGATGTTGCAACCGTCTTTTTCATGCTTTCCGTATCGCCGCTGCCGGTATACTGCGCCACCAGTATGGATACGCCGGTTCCCAGCCCCATGAATATGCACAAAAGCAGTTCCACCGGCTGTCCGCTTGTCCCCACCGCCGCCAGTGACTGTGTGCCGCAGAAGTTTCCGATCACCAGCGTATCCACCGTATTATAGAGCTGCTGTAATATGTTACCGATGCAGATCGGAAGCGCGAACAGCACCACCGGACGCATGATTGATCCCCGTGTCATATCGATATTCTTCGTCATAATTGCCCCTTTTAGTTTCTGACCCGCTCGCGGGATTCTCCGCCTGCGGCGGATCGCTTTTATTCAATAAGTCGTATTTTCCTATTGAATAAGCCCCCCAGGAATATCCTGAAAGGCTTGGATTTATACAATCTATGGAATCCTTGATACGCAATTGCCTCCCGCATCCTGCGGCTGTTTGCCTTCAGATCAGATCTGTGGATCTTTAATGCATTGCTTTCCATAGTGAACAGAATCAACGAATGAGCTTCTTCTTCACCTTTTTTTATTTTTCCGAACTCTCTCTCCATCTGAGAATATATCTTCTCAAACTGATATTGCTGCATTTTTTCTCCTCCGTTTTTCAACAGGCTGTACACTCATTCACGTTAAACCATACATAGTTCTTCTGGTTTATTATACTTGACTTTGGTATGGATGTACATAGTATTTTTGCAATGGCCCTGAAAGAATTGAAAGAGAAATGCGCTCCAGGAAACGCTCCATCATGTAATTCTGTATCAAAATTTTCTCTAAACATGTCGTTGGTCAGGGTGTTGCCGTCAAAATCGGTGACAGTAAATGGATACTTATTTGGTGCTTAATCTGACGGTGAATACACTGCCTCTGTCAATTGCATCTTCCACAGTGATTGTTCCGCCGTGCTTGTCTACAATAGCCTTTACTATGGCAAGTCCCAATCCGGCGCCGCCCATCTGTCGGGAGCGGGACTTGTCTACCCGGTAGAACGGTTCGAAAATGAACCCTTTCTGCTCATTTGGAATGCCAGGGCCGTTGTCCGTGATTCGGATCGTGACGTATTCATTTTCTGTCTCCGCTGCGACAAGAACAACCCCTCCGGGAGTATTATATTTCACTGCATTTTCTATTAAATTAGAAAACGCACGGTGCAACAGCTTCGGATTTCCTATGGTAATACCATTTTGGGTATTCAGGCGTATCGTAATTTTACTCTCATCTGCCAACGGAGTCAGTTCATGGACTACCTCGTCCAGCAGCATTTGGAGATTAACAATCTGATTGCAGGACAGTTCGTCCAAATTGGTCAGCCCCAACAAGTCCTGAACCAAATCTATCATCCGTTCTGTTTGGCGGTTCACCAACTCCACCAGCTTTTCGTATTCTTCCGGTGTGTGGGCAGGACGTTTCTGAAACACATCCACCTTGGCTTTTAGAACAGTCAACGGGGTCCGCAGTTCATGAGCGGCACTTTGGGCAAATCGCTTTTGGGCAGAGAATGACTCATTCAGCTTTCGGTTCATATTATTAAAAGATTGAGTCAAGGATGAAATTTCATCATGACTCTTAGGAACCGGCAGTTCCTTGGACAGATTTTCGGCTGTACGGCTTTCCATCTCCTCACTTAACTTTTCCAGAGGATGCAGTGCTTTTCCAGTCACAAACCAAGTTGCGAAGCCTCCGCCAACCACAATAAGCAGCATATACAGCCAGCTTTGGGACACGAAAAGATTTCTGGCTTTTTGAGAGGTGGCTGAGGATGCAACGGGTATGAGCGGCATGGTTTCGGACGGAACACTGTCCCCTACGGTCATAGCCGGCTCCATGGTGATTGCCTCAATGGTGTCTGCCATGTTCCCAGCTGCTTGATTTAGCACAACGGTCAGGTAAAGACTGCAAGCCAGAAGCAGAGAGACGCTAATCAAGGTGATTCGAAACCGCAAAGAAAGCTTCTTCATACGGAATCCTCCTGCTTTATCAGGTAGTAACCCTCGCCAATCTTCGTCTGGATGATGTCTGTATTCAAAGCATTTCGCAGCTTCTTGCGCAGAGAGGCGATATGGACCCGTACCGCATTACTGAAACTGTCTGCCTCCATATCCCATACATGCTCCATCAGTTCCTCCTGACTGATAACCTTGCCGGGTTGGAGAAAGAAGTATTCCAACACCGCCAGTTCCTTCTTGGTTAAAGACAGCGGTTCATTATTTATAGTAACGGTTCGGGCTGATGTATCTAAAGCGATTGTTCCCCAGATCAGCACAGACTCACGTTGGGTAAAGCTCCGGCGCAAAAGATTTCGAACACGAGCCTCCAGTTCTTCAAAGTCGAACGGTTTTGCCAGATAATCGTTGGCCCCCTCATCCAGCCCAGTTACCTTATCAGATACAGTGCTTCGTGCGGAGAGAATTAGGATCTTGATGTCTTTGTCCTGCTTACGTACCTTTTTTAACACTTCCATCCCGTCCATACCGGGCAGATTCAAATCCAACACAATCAGATCATACGGTTCTACGCAGATCAACTCATAGGCTTCCAATCCATCAAAGCACTTATCTACAGCGTATCCATCCAATTCCAGCCCTTCAGCCAGAGTTTCGCACAGGTCTTGTTCGTCCTCTACAACTAAAATACGCATCCGCTTACCCTCCTTTCAGATTTTCATTATTTTATAGACAGTATAACATGTCCGCATAAAATCTGTGTTAAGAAAAAACACAGAGCTGCTTAACACGGATTTTATCTCCGTTCTGATACAATAGCCCCATCATGAAAAATAGCGGGGTATTTATGATGTTTGAATTACACAATATTACAAAGAAATTTGGAGCGGATTATGCTCTGCGAAATGTCACCTCTGAAATCGGTGAGGGATTAAACTTTTTGGTGGGTTCCTCCGGAAGCGGCAAAACCACTCTGCTGAAGATCATCAGCGGTATGGAACCTGAGTTTGAAGGAGAAGTTTTCTTTCAAGGAAACAGTATGAAAACAATGCCAGACGCAGAAAAGAGCGCATTGTACAACAATGTGTTCGGATTTGTGTGGCAGGATTTTAACCTTCTGGATGACCGGACGGTGCTGGAAAATGTTCTCCTTCCACGATATCTGAAGGATGATTTGGATGAAAAACGGGCAATACGTACCCTGCGGGAGCTGGGAATCGACGCTCTGGCAAATCAGAAGGCAGGCAAACTCTCCGGCGGTCAGAAACAGCGGGTAGCCATCGCCCGGGAACTGATGAAAGACCCCAAGGTCATTCTGGCTGATGAGCCCACCAGCGCATTGGATCAGGGAACGGCCAAAGAGATCATGGCAATCCTGCGTAAGCTTTCTAAAAAATGCACTGTTATCGTGGTCACCCATGACGTTTCTCTCATCGGGAAGGGTGATAAGGTCTATGAGTTGGATAAAGGAGAGCTTATTTCCCAGCCTGAGAAAGTTATCCAGAAAGTAAAGCCGGTTTCTGTCTCCAGCAAATCTCATCTGAATGGCAAAGGAGCATTCAGGCTGGCTTATACTTCCTTCCGTCGTCAGACTGGAAGGACGGTTGCATCGGTTTTGTCTCTCATCGCAGCATCTGTTTTACTGCTGACCTCGGTCAGCGGTGCCATCACAGGCAGCGGTGATTCCGTTTTTGACGAACTGTTTGCATCCTATGGAGAAAGTCTGCTGGACATCAGTCTGTACAGCAGTTTCATGAGCGCAGGTGGTTCCAACGGCGAGGAACTGGATGGTCCCAAAGCGGATGTAAGTCAAAATTTGGACGGTCTCTTCGAACGATACCGGGAGGACGAACGTGTGGAACATGTACTCTTTGCCCAGGCGTTTGGCAATATCCGGATTGGATTGGACGGTCAATCCTACAAAGTGGAAACCACCAATAATGCTCCTGTATTCCGCAAACTTGCAGCCGGTCAGCTGCCCATGGGCGATCGTCTGGAAATTGCTGTGCCGGAGGTGTTCGTAAAGAACATCGGTATGACCAATGAGGAAATTTTGGGCAAAGAAATTGAATTCTCCGGCACTGTATTTAACTGGGAAAGTGGTCAGCCGGTAGAAACACCCTTATCCTGTTCCGTAACTGTGGTAGGCGTGGTGGACAGCACCATGATTACCGAATACGGTGGACAGATCTATGAAACCCCTATAGGAGATTCATTTTTCTTCAGTCCCGCTGCCCTGGCCTCCATGCGTGAGGAGGCTGATATGGAAGCTCAGCCCGGTAACTTCTACATTCGTTGCAAGACACCTGCCGATGTGATCTCTGTGAAGGATGAGCTGAACGCAGAGGGCATTGTTCCTCTTGGCCGTTTTGAGTTGATTGAAGACATGGTGCGGATGAATCAGCAGACCGCCCATCAGTCCGGTACCGCCATGTGGGTCATAGGGTTGCTTGCGCTGGTTGTGGTATTGACTGGGGCAGTTCTCACCGGTGTCTTACGCCGCAGGGAGTTTGCAATCGAAAAAGCCAGTGGTTTTGCATCTGTACATTTGGCAGGAATGGTGGGAGCTGAGAGTCTTCTCCAATCTTCTATGGCGGCGATTCTGTTCCTGACGGCATCTCCATTGCTGAATCTGTGTACCGCTGCTCTTTGGTCTGCGGATATTTTGTCTGCAAAGCTGCTGGGAATTGGTGTACTGCTGTGCTTCCTGCTGGGCCTTATATCCCTTGCCGTCACAGCCGTGATTGCACACACCGTTAAACCACAAAACTGTCTGCGAACGGGGGATCGATAAAATGTTGAGAATTGAGCATGTTACAAAACACTTTGGTGAGACGGTCATACTGGAAGATGCCAGCTACGAGTTTCCCGGCCATGGTCTCGTGTGCCTGCTGGGGCCTTCCGGCAGCGGAAAAAGTACGTTGCTGAATCTGATTGCCGGATTTGACAGTGAATATGAGGGCACCATTCACGCATGTGGAGAAAACCTGTCTCGGATGAATGCCGATGGCCTTTGTGCCTACCGCCGTGATCAGGTTGGATTTGTATTTCAGAATTATCATCTTCTGCCGGGATTTTCTGTGCTTGAAAATGTACTAACACCTGCTGAACTAAACGCCCAGAGTCAGGAGGACAGCGAGCAGACAGCCCGTGAACTTCTGTCTCGCCTTGGAATGGCAGAGAAAGCTGGCCAAAGTGTTGAAACCCTCTCCGGAGGTCAAAAGCAGCGAGTGGCGATTGCCCGAGCTCTGATGGGTGATCCCCAGCTCATTTTAGCGGACGAACCTACCGGAGCGTTGGACAGAACTACCTCTAATGAGATTATGGCATTACTGAAGGAATTGTCGGCAGATCGCTTGGTCATCGTGATTACCCATGACTCAAAGGTCTGCGAATTTGCCGATGAGGTTCTGCATATTCAAGACAAAAAGATCGCAGCAAAACGGACGGCCATAGATCGCTTAGAACATCCCGCTGACGCACCAATCAAGTCTGGAACTGCGGTTCCCAGAAAACGGGCGGGTCAGAATTTCAAAGTGCATCTGAAACGGTATTTGACGGCATCTCTTGCTATCTCTATCGGACTCCTTGCATTTCTGTTCTCTCTCTCATTTGGAAATGTGATGGAGCGTGAGATCAAGAGCTTTCAGGCAAAAAATACTGCTTTCAATAACGGCTACATTAAAGGTGTGGACGATGGAACTGTTTTGGAGTTTTTGCAGAACGATGAAAGGATTGAAGATGCCTATTACCAGTACAAACTAGAAAATCTGATTCTTACCTTTAACGCTCATGCTGAACCGCTGTCTGAAAAACTGCCCATGCCCAAGTCCGGTGAGGCTCTGTCCTACGGCACTATGCCCCGTAAGGGAGAAAATGAGATTGCTATTACTCCCAGCCTTGCCAAGAAATTTACGGCAGACATTCAAAGCCTGTTGGGACAGACTGTAATCCTTTCCGCAAATGATAAAGATTACAGCTTGACAATCAGCGGCATTTATAACGCCGGGTATGATGATTTCTTTGTCAGCTCCGATGTTGAACAGCTGCTTTATCAAGGGTTGCCAAAACAGGACAACTACTCCATCAACTATGATGTGAAATCCTTTGAAGATGTCGTGTCAGTGAGTAATACGCTACAGCTGCGTGGCATTTCTGCCAAAAATGCCGCCGCTGAGGTCTATGCCTTCCAGCAGTCCTTCCGCAGCCTGGAACAGCTTTTTACCATCATCTCGGTTCTGACCCTGTTTCTGGCTCTGTTCCTGTGTGTTGTACTGCTGTTCAAACTGCAAAATACCCGCTATCAGGAGTTGGGACTCCTGTCCGCACTGGGTTTCAAGGCCAGTTATCTAAGTGGCATGATTCGATGGGAAAACTTGTATCTCTCTGCGTTCTCCGCTCTGGTCAGCGGCGTTCTGCTGGCAATTTCCGCTTTTGCCTGCCGTCTGCTGGATTTTCCGCTCGCACTTGGCATAGCACAAGTCCTTCTGTGTATCGGTGGAAGCTTTGCCGTTATTATTGCCATCAGCACGTTGGCAAGCGCAAAGCTGATCCGCACAGAACCGGCAGAAGCGCTGAAGCACGGGTGAATACTGCTGCAACGGAATGACAGCTCTTCTGCCAATTTTTCCCATCATATGTCCTCCGCACCATGCTGACGACTAATCGTGATAGTTGGTTACGAAGCTGCAGACTGTATCTGTACTTCATCTTTGACAGTTTCATCGTCCTTATTAAATTCACCTGCCCACTCAAAGCCTTTTTTAGCCATAACAAACGCAATGATTTCATTAATAACAGCAGCCGCAGCAATTGTTCCCTGAATAATTTGGGCACATTCCGGAGCAGGAGTACTTAAAACACCTACTGCAATGCCAGTAAAGACCAAGGATACGCCGGAATGAGGTAACAAAGTGAATCCAAGAAAATTACGAACGGTTTTCGGGGATTTGGTAACTGCCGCACCGAAAAAAGCGCCAAAATATTTACCACATGCACGGGAGAGAATATATACCGCTGTATACAATCCAGCTCCGAGAATCAAATGATAATCCAACGGTGCGCCCAAATTCAAGATGACAATTATCATCGCCACACCAAGAATTGGGTTGAAACCTTTCATGATCTGTTCCAGACGTTTTTCTGAGATCATATTCGAGAAAGTGGCGGAAAAAGCCATACCAATCAGCATGAAGTTTAGCACCGGTCGAGGCAGCAAACTATTGCACAGGAACCCAACGCCCGAAGCTATCAGAATTGTGATACCAAGCAGTGCTAATGTAGCCGGTGTGTTTCTCTCCTTTTTCAGAACAACGCCCGCCAGCAAACCGGTAACTACGCCAATGATCAAAGGCAAAAGCACCACCAGTGCAATCATATATGCCGGCAGATCTCCAGCAGATAAATTGCCTGCCACAATAGCAATTGTACTGAAGAACACAATACAGCCAACGATGTCATCCAGTGCTGCCATGGGGATCAAAGTCGAGGTAACCGGCCCCTTTGTTTTAAATTCCCTTACAATGGACAGGGCCGGAGCCGGAGCTGTTGCCAAAGCAATGCCGCCAAACAGGAACGCCAAATACAGAGGGATATCGGAAAGCCAGAACACGATGCCGAATACCAGTGACACAATTAAGAAAGTACCCAAAGACTGGGTTAATGTTGTGATAACTATCGCTCGTCCAGACTTTTTAATTTTATTCCAAACGAGCTCGGTACCAATCATTAAACCAACACCACATTCCAGAATATGCATGATACTCTGATACCACACGGTGTCCAAAAGTTCCTGATTAACCAGGGAAACCGCATGCGGACCTAAAATCATACCGGCAATCAACCATCCAAGAATGGAAGGTAACTTCAATTTAGAAACCAGTTTACCAGCAATAAAAGCCAAAACGATTGCAGCTAAAAGCCGCAAAATTAATACTGCCACTGTCATTTATCTATTCTCCCCTCTACTAAACCATATAACATAAAATTCAGCATTTTGGACAGCCATTTTTCATGGTCAGTCACTAAATTCTCAAAATCTTTACCTGCATACGCTGGACTGCCGAAATACCCATTGAACATCTCATGCAGGATTTCAAAATAATCAACTGCATCTTTTTCTGTTACACCTTCACGCATTTTCATTTTTGATAATGCCACTTGATAGATTCCACGATTGAACGAATCAAAATTTTTCCTCAGCTCTCGAATCTTTTCTCTTAGTGCCTGGGGAGGCTGCAACATGGCCTCAAAGAAGATTCTGGAATGATGAGGATGCTCCGAAAAATATTGAAACCTCATAGTCATATATTTTTCCAAATCATCTTGAACATCCTGTGCTTCCAAAAATTCAGTTACTTTGGAAAAACATCGAGAAACACATGCCAAATAAAGGTCATCTTTATCGACAAAATTATAATAAATTAAGCCTTTGGAAATTCCATTTTTGCTGCATATTGTGTTCAACGCTGAAGCGTCATACCCATTCGTTCCAAATTCTTCTATAGCTGCCTGAAGAATTCGTTCCCTTGTAAGCTCTGATTTTTCTTCTCGTTTCATTGAATCTCCCTTCATGTCATTAATCAGACCGATCAGTCTTAATTAGGATAGCATTTTCAGACCGGTTTGTCAATTTTTAAATTGTGGGTATTGCAGAATCAATCTGCATCAATCTACGGACGCAGAAAAACGGCGTGACCTTTCGGTCACGCCGTTTTTCTGTCCCTGTTCGTAGCCAAATAGTTACTTGTCACTATTAAGCCTTGATTTTCCGGGGTTTTTGAACCATCTTGATACGGTTTCGCACTAATATCATAATCCATATTAGTTCAAAAGTAAATTCCGAAAAAATCAGGTTTTCTTTCCTCAATTTAACAGACAGCGTCTGCTAAATTAAAATGCCAGTCACTGTCTGGCATTTTCGCAGCCTTATGAAAGACCTTATACTGTAATAAGAAAGCTGCCACTCAACGAATTTCAATCGCTGAAGGGACAGCTTCCTTCCATAATATACTATTAAAGTAATTTATGTTCTCTGACTATTCAAGAACTCAACCAGTTCATAGACCGTTGTTACCGGATTGCTGTCGCGGCAAATCACAGCAACTTGATCCCTGCTTAATCGCTCCACCCGTTCTTTTGCGTATTGAATGGCCTTGGCCTGATGTCCCTGCAATTCTTCAAAAACATCCACACTTTTTCCGTAATTCTCCAGATACCCTTTGCTCTTTAAGATGTCGATTACCGCAGCAGAATCCTTCAAATATCCATTCCGTTTCTCAAAATGGAGCAAATACCAATATTCAAAGGCCGGATTGGAATATGCGATTTTATACCCGTGCTTCTCTGCATACAAAACTGCCGCCTGAAGCTCCGAATCTCTATTATCATCGCAGTCAAATACACACCAAAGCTGATCTCCGTCTTTGGGATAATAGTCCGCTTGAGAAATCAAAGATTTTGCGTGTTTCACCAAATGCTCAGCTGCTTTGTGCTTTGATGAGATCGGTATAATATCCACCAGACAATTCCGTGAACGAAAATGTTTGAAATAAAGCGTTTCTGTTTCCTTTCCTTCACAGATGATATAGATGATCGGTTTACGCTTACGCCGTGCGACTTTATTTGGATTATACTCTTTTCTCATCTTACTCATCCGGCGTCACCTCCAATAAAAGGAATCGCACCAAAGCGCCCCTGGAGATACCCCTTACGCACATTTTCTCCTTTTCTTGGTGAGAAAGAAGCCAATGAGTAAAGCTCTGTTGCACAAGTCTTATCATTCTTTTCTGCAAACCAAATCTGATCCCTGCGGAAAAAGTTCAGGTCGAGCAGCATTGCATCATGTGTTGTAAAGATTAACTGCGCTCCCTTTGTATTGACGGTCTTATCCTGCACCATTTCAATCAACCGCCTGGTCAGGAGGGGATGAAGGCTATCTTCAATTTCATCAACGACCAAAAGTGCGCCATTTTCAAGTGCCTGCAACCATCCCCCAATTCGGGTGAAAAAGTGTTGTGTACCGGCAGACTCCTGCTCCATTAAAAGCTGGAAATATTCTGTTGTCCCATCCTCGTTAATGATCCGATGTGTCGTTGTAATAACCGGTGCTTTACCTGAACTATTCTTGATTGCAACATCGGTGATTCCAAGATCAGCAAGAAGCAGCTCCTTTAAGATACGTGCCTTTTTATCATCGCCACTGGCAATCTGAGCAACGGTTTCTGAGGTGGCCGGTTCTTCTTCCATCAACAAAGTCAACTTTTCAAGAAACCACTGATAAGCATTTTCCGTCTGAGGCAGATTCCAGTCATTGGAGGATACCAGATAAAGCTTATTGTCCGGTGTCCGGTTGCTTAGCGTCATTTGCTCATTGACATTTTCACGGAACTCAAATACGCCATCTTCTCTGGAAAAAATCAGAGCCTCCCGGCCATTGGGCCAATGAAAAAGATACTCTTTATAAATCTTTTTTGCATCAAAAGAGAAACCGTAAGTGTAACGAATCCCTTGATAAATAAACACGATCTCAAAGGTAGTCGGTTGCTTCATGCCACCAAATGGCTCCCACGGCAGCTTTTGTCCCTTAGATGCCTTCGCTGCATTGCCTACCACCATTTCTTTCATTGTCATCATCGCGTGCAGCACATTACTCTTTCCGGCAGCATTGGCACCGTAAATCGCAAGCGCAGGCAGCAAGGTCTTTTTTGCGTCAGGATGAAGCAGATATTCTTCAAATGACTTATCCTTGGAGGCCGCAAAACTGATTACGGCACTATTCTTTATCGACCTGTGATTTTCAACTGTAAACTGAATCAACATAAATGAATACCTCCTATGTTCAGTATTCGCCTTTTCAGCAACCATTATAACAGCTAAAAATGCTCAAGTCAATATTTACTGCTTTATTTTGCATTTTTTATGCAAAAAGCTCGAATAAATTTCTTTTCATCTCATTTTCTAATAAAATTCCTATCACCCACCAAGATAACACCACGCCGAATGTTTGTCTACAAATATATTTCATCTTCCTATTCCTTTTGTACTACCGTGATGTGCGAATGTAGCCCTAAAGGAAACAGTAAAAAATCTTTACCTTGTTGCACTCCTTAACCAGCACCGGGCAGACCGGTGAATATCCGGCGTCATACACCTGGCGGCAGTAGCTGACGGCATTCTCTGCATTCTCATACTGTCTGCTACTCCAAGGAGCTGTGATGTAAGCAAGAGGTCGTTTCATGGCAAAATCCTTTCTCCCGGCCTTTCCGGGCAGCAAAAACGGCTGTTTACCAGCCGCCTGCATACATATCGTGATTGACCTGTGAGGTGTAGTGGTTGTTGATCGTGGTGGGTGCATTGAACAGCACCGTCAGCAGATATTGCTTCATATTACGGATTTCCGTGGTGTTTTTCTTCAAGCTGTCCATGACAAACTCAATATGTGAGCTGTCCAGTTTTAAAAAGCGGGAACGGACCACCTCATGGGGAAAGTCGCTGCCAGCGATCCGGGTGATCTTGCGCTTGGCACAGACAGTCTCCACAATCAGCTCCACGATCTCCTCCAAATCCTCACAGTAGGTTCCAAACCGCTGTTTAAGAAAATCATATTCGATGTTTTCCAGAATCAAATCCTGGGGCTGTTCATAGATCACATACTCCATGTCACTGATACGTCCATAACGGTCGCGTAGCTGGTGACGCACTTACCCAGAACACGATAAGCGGCAGCAAGCTCCTCTGCAGGAGGAGGCCGGGAAGCCCTGTTACGACACTGTTCCAGATGGAGGCGATACGAATCGACTCATTCCCAAAGGCATACACAGCCAGCTCGATCATCATGAACGGCAGCATGACAAGGCCCGGCATATCGGAGAGAGCAAAGCTGCACAGAGGTCCGAGAGCACCAGAGACCAGTCCGGCATACGGACCCGCTAAAAGGCCTACCAAAATAATCGGCAGGTGCATGGGCAGGAAGGTCTCACCAAGAGCCGTCCCCAGACCGGATACCGCCCCATGGCGTGGAAAAGCTGGGGAACCGCGACTGCGCCGACGATTGCGACGATGGTTGCCAGCGTTTGTGTTTTGAGTGATAAACGGGATCTTTCCATTGTTTGAACCATTGTGTTACTCATTTCAATTTCCCCTTTATTTTCATTTTTGTTTACACAAGCAAATTCGTGATCCACCCGGTGAACAGGGCAAACACCATGACATAAGCCAGATATAAAAGAAACCGTTTCAATCCGAGCACGATTTTAACAGCGCCGAGGTTGGTGATTTTGGTAGCCGGACCTGTGATCATAAAGGCCGCCAGCCAGTCATCCTTGATACCGCTTTTGGAAAAAGAAGCGGCTATGCCCAAAACGCCCAACTTTCTGTCCCCAAGAGAACGAAACACAGTATGTATCCGGTCCTTGAGAAACACCGATGCCGCTGACCCCAGAAGCATACCGAGAATCCAGTATGGGAAGATCTGTTCCAGCTGAACGCTGAAATAATACCAGAGATACACCAGTTCACGCTGCAGTATTTCCATTATCCTGACCGCCTTTCCTCACATATTTTATAGAATCTTATAGGAGCCATCTTCTTTTTTCGGTAAGTAATAGAACTCGCTTTTGGCGTCATCATCGAAGATAGGCAGCATTTCACGCATATCGTGAGCGAGGGGATATTGCTCCATTTCACTCCGTTTTATCCAGAATACATTGCCTTCCGGTGAAGGGCATCTCCTTTTTGTGCTTAGCTCCGAACTTTCTCAAAATTTTCGAGCAAGAGTGGGCTAAAAAGATAAAGAGGCCCATCATAGCAAGATAGTCAAGATAGAACAACAGCTTGGATTCGCTGAAATCCATAAATACAAACTCTGTTTGCAGAAGCAGATAAGTAAGGAGATCACGCCTCACAAACACAAATATGCCATAGGCTGCAATCAGCACGCCTGCGAGGGCGGTGGAAACAGAGATAACTCTGGAGGGGTTCTTGAGATGCTTTTTTGCAAGTCCGATAAACATACTCCAGTGCATTCCCAGATGCAGGCTCATCAGCACAAAGCCCCAATAAGCGCCCAGGATGTGAAGCCGCCTTGCCGGGGCCATACCGCCATCGAAAGGGAGAAAGGCGAATACATGCCGCGACATCGTGATTCCGCTGTACATCTGCGCAAGCATGGCGATAAGCACCAGAGTATCCACGCAAAACTGGAAAACGCGCATGGGCGTGTACTTTCCTTTAAATAAAGTTTTATACCAGCCGGCATTCAGAATGTGATGTGCGATAAACAGCACCAGCATCCCACCGCCGATCCACTCGTGCGCTGCGTCTCCCCAAAATTGATAACCCATCAGGAGGAGCAATGCCAGAGTCATGAAGACATCTACTACAATTTTGATTGCAGCTTTTGGTTTCATTTTTTACCTCCTCAATTACCCTGAGTGCTTATATTTCCTGAGTGCCGGTAGACCAGACATGTTTTTCTCCTGCGGTGGCCGCAGTATTTTGTGCCATCACGCCTACCAACTTGTGGGGAATATAGGGCTCCTCGAGATAGGCTGTTTCTTCTTCCGTCAGCCTCAAATCCACTGCTTTGGCAGCCCCATCCATATGGTGCGGCTTCGTTGCTCCGACCACCGGGGCGGTGACCTTTTGCAGTAACCACGCCAGAGAAATCTCCGTCATGGAAACACCGCGCTTCTCTGCCAGCTCGGCCACCCGGGCGATAATCACGCCGTCCTGCTGGGCGGTGGCGTCGTATTTGAACCGGGCGTAGCTGTCCTCTTGCAGACGCTTTGAGGTTTCGCCTGGGTGCTTTGCGAGTCGTCCGCCCGCCAGGGCACTATAGGGAGTCATGGCGATATTGTCCGCCTGGCAGAGCGGCGCCATCTCTCTTTCTTCTTCGCGGAAGATCAGGTTGTAGTGGCCCTGTATGGAAACAAACTCCGCAAAGCAGTTTGCCTTGGCCAGTGCGTTTGCTTTGGCAAGCTGCCACGCAAAGCAGTTGGAGATGCCAATATACCGTACCTTTCCGGCTTTCACCATATTGTTGAGCCCTTCGAGGATCTCATAAATAGGCGTTTGATAGTCCCACATGTGGTAGATATACAAATCCACATAATCCATTCCCAAGTTTTGAAGGCTTTTATCGAGCAACCGTTCAATATGCTGCTGCCCGGTGATGCCCTTCTCAATTTCCTCCGCTGTACGAGGAATAAACTTGGTGGCGACAATTACCTCGTCCCGCTTCGCAAAGTCTTTGAGGGCTCGGCCAAGATACTGCTCACTGGTGCCGCTCTGGTAGCCGATGGCCGTATCAAAAAAGTTGACGCCCAGCGCCAAACCTTGCTGAATGATCTCGCGGGAGTGCTCTTCGTCGATGGTCCAGCTGTGCTGCCCATTGTTCGGATTGCCAAACCCCATGCAGCCCATGCATATGCGGGATACTTCTAAATCTGAATTTCCAAGCTTTGTGTACTGCATTTTGCACCCTCTTTCATTCTGTCCTTTCAGTATAAAGTTCATGATTCTCAACCGGCTCCAGCCACTCGTTGCTGGTGTTTTCTCCGGGGCATTCCACCGCGAGATGGGTAAACCAGCTGTCCGCCGCCGCGCCGTGCCAGTGCTTCACCCCTGCGGGGATCTCGACAACATCGCCCTGGGTAAGCGCCTGCGGCTCTTTGCCCCACTCCTGGTACCAGCCGCGGCCCTCGGTGCATAGCAGCAGCTGCCCGCCGCCCTTTTCGGCATGATGGACGTGCCAGTTGTTGCGGCAGCCTGGTTCAAAGGTGACATTGGCAATGGAAACGCCGGTTGTCGTCAGCATCTTCAGATAGCTCTTTCCGATGAAATATTGGGCGTAGGCGTCGTTAGGCTCTCCCAGCCCAAACAATCCGCCGCTGGCCGCATCGGCTGCGGTTTCTTCACCCCAGATTTTCTTTGCCATGCGGAAGGCAGCCCAGGCTTTGGGCCAACCCGCGTAAAACGCCGCTTGTGTCAGGATTTCCGCGATCTCTTCTTTCGTGATACCATTCTTTTTGGCTGTCATCAGATGGTACTGAAAAGACGAATCGGTAAGCCCCTGCGCCATCAGCGACACCACCGTGACGAGGGAGCGGTCCCGCAGCAAGAGTTTTTCTTCCCGGCTCCACACCTCACCAAAAAGGACATCATCGTTGAGCTGCGCAAATTTGGGGGCAAAAACGCCCAGGTCTCTTCGACCCGCCGTTTGTTTTACTGCCATTTGTGTTTCCTCCATTTCTTTATTCGTAAGGGATTTCTATTTTTCTGCGGGTTTCATACAACTCCCAGAATGTTTCCGCGATCTTTTCAGACGCAAAATGTGTTTCAGGGGAAATGCCGCCTTTAAGCTGCCCTGATCCGATGCGTCAGCCGGGGATACAAATGTTTCGATTCCTTTTTCTATGAAAGCCTTTTTATATCCATCTCCGTGAAGCCTTTCACCAGTGCTTGCTTTTGTTCTTTTGTCAGCTTTGCAGCTTCAAATGTAATAACCGGCATTGTTGTATCCTCCAATTCTTATTAAAAAAGGGAGAGGCGGGCAAAAGCTGCCGCTTCTCCCTTCAGCAAAATTACGCCATAGGATTTTCCCAGGAGCCTCTGGTGTCCACATTCGCTTCTTTAGCCAGAGTCTCCAGCTGCGCCATCTCCTCTGCGGTCAGGGAAACGCCGGTCGCCTTGGCCGCGTCGGTCACCTGGGAAGGTTTTGTCACGCCGATAATGGGCCGGGTGCCCATGGCAATCGCCCAGGCAATGGCGACCTGCGGCGCACCCACGCCGTGCTGTTCGCCGATTTCACGCATAGCGGCGATCAGCTTTTCGATCTGCGGCAGAATGGGATTGTAGGTGTCGCCGCGCTGGCTGCCTTCTGGAAGCGGGTGCTGCGTATCATACTTACCGCTGAGCGCCCCCTGCTCCAATACCATGTATGCGTAGAAATCGATGCCGTTTTCCTTGCAGTAATCGAGAATGCCGCCGTCCTCGGAGGAACGGTAGAGCAGGCTGAAATGATTCTGAACCGCGGAAAGGTGAACTCCCTCTTTGCTGAGGATTTCCTCGGCGCGCTTAATTTGGGCCAGGTTGTGGTTGGACACGCCCACCTGCTTCACTTTACCGCTTTTGACCAGAGAAACCAGGCCGGGGGTCCATTTTTCCACATCGGCGGGGTTGTGAATCCAGTAAACGTCGATGGAGTCGGCTCCCAGGCGTTTCAGGCTGGCGTCGCACATAGCCGCCACAGGGTCTGCCTCATTCCCGGCGATCTGCGGGGTGAATTTGGTGGAGAGGAGCACGTCCTCGCGGGAATAGGTCTTGGCGAACGCGCCCAGGATATCCTCTGAAGCGCCCATGCCGTAAACGGTGGCGGTATCCCAGAGGTTGAGGCCCGCTTCCATAGCGGCGTCAAAGACTTCTTTCAGCTCCGTCTCACCCAGATGATTGCCAAACACCCGATCGCCGCCGACAGCGCCGACGCCCCAGGACCAGGTACCCAGTGCGATTTTTGGAAATTTATGATTGTTATTCACAAGAAATTCTCCTTTACTATTTTGATGGTTTTTAATTAGTTACCTGCAATTCCGTTGGCGGACAGCCAGTCGCTCACATCGCCCGGCATACTGCTTCCACCGGAATAGTGGATGCTCAGCGCCTCGCCAATCCTTGCGTCGGGAACCAGTTTGGTGATGGCCGTCAGGCACTGACCAAACTCCCCGCCGCCGTGGGAGCAAAACGGAATGATGGTTTTGCCTGAAAAATCATATTCTTCCAGGAACGAGGCAATTGGCATGGGGATAGAGGCCCACCAATTGGGGTATCCAAGCAGAATAGTGTCATACTGCTCCATGTTCTCTACATGATTTTGAAGCTCCGGGCGCGCCTGTGCATTCTGATCCCGTTGCGCCTCCTCCAGCACCGTATTGTAGTCGCTGGAGTAGGGATTTACCAAAGTGATCTCGAACAGGTCTGCACCAGTTTGCGCCTGGATTTCTTCGGCGACGCCCCGGGTATTGCCGCCCCAGGAGAAGTAGGTGATCAGAACCTTGCCACCCGATCCGCCTGCTTGTTGTGCCCCAATGCCAGACACGCTGCCGGTACCAGCCGCGGCGTTGCGCACCAGGCGGATACCAAGATTAAAGCTGCCCTTCTCCTGCTCCATGGTGGCACGGTAGGCCGACCGCAGGTTTTTGGCAAAGTCGTTCCATCCGCCGCCCCGGTAGACACGAAGCGCGCCGCTCTCCGGCCCCGTGGGATCAGTCTGCTCCTCGGCGGGGTAGGCCCCGTAGTAGTCCCAAACCCATTCCGCCACGTTGCCGTACATATCATATAGGCCGTTGGGGCTCGGGTCGAAACTGCCCACGGCGACGGTGGTCTGGCGGTATTCGCCCGGTTGTACCTCCAGATTGCCCTGGGAAAAGTAATTGTCCTCGATCATATAGGGATAATGGCCGTAAAAATTTGTGTTCTCCGCACTGGGGGAGTTTTCAATATAGAAAGGGGTCGTTGTGCCTGCACGGCAGGCATATTCCCACTCTGCTTCGGTGGGCAGTCGGTAGCCGTTTGCACTGCGGTCCCAGCTGACACTCTGGCCGTCTACGGTGTAAGCTGGGGTCAGGCTCTCCTGTTCGCTGCGGGCATTGCAGTAGGCGATGGCGTCCAGCCAGCTCACACTCTCCACAGGAAGGGTATCGCCCTGAAAGTTACTGGGGTTTTCATTCATGACGGCCTGGTACTCGCTTTGCGTCAGTTCGTACTGGCTGATATAGAAGTCGCTGACCGTCACGGTGTGCTGCGCCTCATCCTCGCTGCGCCACGCTTCGTCCTCCGGGCTGCCCATTTGAAAACTGCCGCCCTCGATCAAAACAAAATTTTCAGGCACTTCTGTTTTGTCAGCTTCCGAAGCTGTTGGCGTGCTGGAGACAGGATCACTGTTTCCGCTGCTTTCAGCTTGACTGCATGCCGTCAGGGAAAAGGCCAAAAGCAGTGATAAAATAAGTGTCAGGCATCGTTTCATTTGAGCGCCTCCTATTCAGATAAGCCCAAGCCGCTGAGCCATTCTGTTACCGCGCTGCCGGGGTTTGCCGCCTGCGAACTGCCCAGGGACAATCCATCTGCAATGGTAGCGTCTGGCTCCAGGGTTTTCATTGTGTTGATGCTGCCCGAAAACCCGCTTCCGCCGCTGGTCACAAAAGGGGCGACCGTCTTGCCGGACAGGTCATACGCATCGAAAAAGGAGTAGAGGATCATCGGCATATCGCCCCACCAGTTGGGGAAGCCCACATAGACCACGTCATATTGGTCGAGATTTTCAATGCTGCCGGAGATAGCCGGGCGGGCGTCGTTTTGCTTCTCCTCCTGTGCGATATCCAGAAGCGCGTCGTAGTCATCGGTATAGGGGGTCGCCGGAGTGATCTCAAATACATCCGCGCCGGTCTGGGCCACAATCTCGTTTGCTACCGACTCGGTATTGCCGGACCAGGAGAAGTACACGACCAGGGCCTTTGCCGCGGAGTCCTCCGGTTCGGAAGAAGGCGTTTCAAAAGGTGCCTGTGAAGATTCGGAGGTGGGTTCACTGCTCTGCGGTGCGGAGGAGGAAGGATCCTCACTCTGGGATGCATTTTGGTTGGAACAAGCCGCCATCGTGAACAGCAGGGCAAGCGTTATCATCAGGGTCATTACTTTTTTCATGGTTAAGCTCCTCTCATTTGTTTTTAATCTAATTGATTTTGTTTGATCCAAGCGGCAATCTCCTGTTCGGCGCCACGCCCGCCGCCCCCATGGGTGGTAAACGGCAGGATCGTTTTGCCGTCAAGGTCGTTTTCGCTGAGAAAGATCATGACGGGTGGGGCCATCGTTCCCCACCAGATGGGGCTGCCCAGGTAGACCGTATCGTAGGAATTGAGGTCCACATTGTCCTTTTTAATGGTTGGATGATAGCCATGGCGGATTTCATCCTTCGCCTGATCCACCACCGTGTTGTAATTCTCAGAATAGGGCGTTTCGGGTATGATCTCCAGCAGGTCCGCTCCGGTCTGGGCGGAACTCCTTGCCAAAGCTCATGCACTTGCCGATGATGTCTCCTGTGCGGAGATATTCATAGGTGGGCATCTCGAACAGCACCGGTTTTAACGTGTGGTAGGCGAACACCGCCGATTTGTCGGTTTTGTTGCCGCTGCTGCAGCCTACATAGTCCGCCTTTTTCAGCATTGACTCGTCCACGATGCTGACGGTGAGCGCCTTGGTCTCTTTAATACCTTGGTTGATGTAATGGGGCTTTGCCAGGCTGACCAGGATGCGGTCATGCCCGATGATGCCCAGATGCCCCACCAGCACATAGTTGGGTTTGCCGTCCACCATGGTCCGACCACCGCCAAAGGGGTGGGATACAGCGCCAGCCCGGTTCCAATATTCTTTTTCATGATGATTCCCTCCTTAATCAGCTTTTCTTGCTCTCTGCATATTGAATTTGAGATAATCTAGGCGATCCAATTGCTTTTGTTTAAAATGGATTTCGTCCAGCGTATTGTCACGTTTTTTTGCTATCATGCGCATGCGTTCTGCTTTCGTGGATTCCCCCTGCAACATAAGCTGCATGTAAAGACTTACTTCCTCATTATCGAAGCCAAGGTCATGCAGCGTCATGATCATGCTCAGCCGTTTGATATCCTCCTCGTCATACTGCCAAGCGCCCATGACCTTTTTTACCTCGCCGCACAATCCCCAGCTTTCGTATTCTTTGAGGATCTCGATGGGGATACTGTACCGCTCACTTGCCTCATGGATCGTCATGCTTTCACTCCTTTGTGAATCTTTATATAGAAAGAAAAAATATAGGTGCTCCTTTTCGGAACACCTATATTTTATATCGTTCGAATAGTTATGTCTAATGCTTAGTTATTATTGTCAGTTATGTCTTTTTTGTATTTCTTTGCAATCTCAAGAAATGCAGTGGCTGCAGGGGAATAAATCTGATCTTTCTTCCAGATAAGCACGGAGCTGGATTCCAACGCTGGAGAGAGGGGGATAAAGTGAAGATAATCATAGGAACAGTCAAGCTCAATGCCAAGAACCGTACCAATCCCGTCTTTTGCAAACATGGCTTCGTTGTATAACAGATTTCCAGTCGCCACGATGTCCAGTTGCCGGTAATACTCTCCAAACCATTTGCCTAATTCGCTCAGTGCAAATTCATTTGCACTGGCAATCAAAGGAATTCCTACCAAATCTTTCGGCCCCACCGTTTCTTTTTTCGCCAGAATGGAATCCGTCCGCACCCAAATGCCCCATCGCTCTTTCATCGGGGCAGACAGGAAATCATATTTGCGAATATCGATGGGTTCCAATACCAAGCCAAAATCCAGAAGGCCCCGTTCGATCCGCTCGCGGATATTATCCGCATCGCCGCTGTAGACCCGATAACGCAGTTGAGGATATCGCTTGCGGCATAGGGCAATGATCTGGGATAAAAAGCGCGTGTTCTGAAACTCCCCGCTGCCAATGGTAATTTCACCGGTGAGGGTTTCCTCACTGTGAATGAAATCCCGCTTGGTTTTATCTGCCAGCGTCAGGAGTTCTTCCGCTCTTCGCTTCAGAAGCATGCCGTCCTCTGTTAAATTGATATTGTGATTGCTTCTGGTGAACAGCTTGATGCCCAATTCCTCCTCCAGCTGTGCGATCTGCCGCGACAGTGTGGGCTGAGTCACATGGAGCAATTGGGATGCTCTTGTCATATTTTCTTCTCTGGCCACCATCAGAAAGTAATTTAATACACGCAGTTCCATTATTCATCCGCCCTTTCAGTATTTCCATTATAGCGGATTTTTTATGCCAAATCAACATATCTAATGATTAGATATTCTTTTTATCTTGTAAACATCCACTCTTATTGATTACCTCGCAAATAAACTTATTTTTGATATGTAAGCTTCCAAAATTTGGGATCCCGTATTATTCATTATCAATATGCCGGTATACCATACCCGTAAATCTCATAGTACCCCAGCGGATAGCTTTTCTGCCTGCAGGAATCGCCGGAATTGCCTTCGACCGTGTCAAGTATCAGATAAATAGCGTCTATCTTATCCCAACCGTCAAGTCCTTTCCTCCATCTGTTTTCACAGGCTTCTTCGGTACTACGACTTGAACTGACTTCTGTATGCTAAGCCATGCCTTACAGCATGGGTTACTAAGGAGTGAATATTCTATCACTCTGCAAAGCGTACCATACAGACCTCCCCAGTTAAGGTGCGTAATCTTTCCCTCCACCTATCTGCCACATTTACCCAGTATACCTTCGGATAGTTATGGGGCTTCAGTTTGTCCAGCAACCTTACCCGATATACTAAGCCTTATATGTGATTTCTGTCCGTCAGACCAGAGGTTTACCGTCCGGCTTCCTTCAGATTCCACCTCACGATGGACACCCTTGCCATTGGCTGTAAGTTTCCCACTATCAGGGCACTTTGCGGACTTACACCGATTAGATTACGCCCATGCTGGGCGAACTAGAAAAACCCCGGAAACCGCATGGTTCCGCGGTTTTTGACCTGTTTTGATTCGGTTTGTCCAGGCAATTATCGTTTGGTGAACTCCGTACACCGGAAATACGATGTTTTTAAGCAATTTGTCAGTTACGTGTTAGTTACCCATATACGTTCATATATGCGCACACTGTTTCCAAACCATATATTATGCTATCTTTTCCACCGCCATCGGTAATTCATACAGTGTGTCCGGGTCAATATCCAGACATGCCTTATTATCGCGGTTCTTACCAATGTCCCATGCAAGAGTATCATTCATTACTGTACAGGTATCTATAAAAATATCAATATCACGCAACGAACGAAATGCCTCTTTCTCAATCATTTTGGACATATCATAATGTACAATTTTCCCATCTTCAAAATATACATAAACAGAGTAATCTTTCATGGGTATTACTTGCACTACCTTTGGAAACATACTGCTACCTCCTTAAACTAATGGATTAATTCTGTTCATCGGCTTTCCATCTTTGGATAGTTCCCAATTCTGCATCAATTCATCCTGATGCAAAACACACCATGCCAAAATCAGCTTTAACTGCTTTGACGGCAGGGCGCCTTTTATTACTCTTACTCCATCTATTTCAACTATTGCTTTATTTCCATTATACTCTGCATGAAAATGAGGCGGATTATGGTCATCATAATACATCGTCACCCTGATTCCATAAAATAATGATATCTCCGGCATTTTATTCTCCTCCTGTTTCACTCTTTACTATATAAAGTTTACTTTATATAAACTTAACTATATATAGTATACCATATTTATTGCATCAAAAAAACCCACAAACTTGACATTTGTGGGTTTTCCAAACATAAATAATATATAATTGATTATCTCTTGCTGAACTGCGGCGCACGACGTGCTGCCTTGAGACCATATTTCTTTCTTTCTTTCATACGAGGGTCTCTGGTCAGGAAGCCTGCTTTCTTTAACGCGGGACGGTATTCCGCATCTGCCTGAAGCAGAGCTCTGGAGATGCCGTGTCTTACAGCACCCGCCTGTCCTGTAAATCCGCCTCCATGTACGTTCACCAGAACGTCAAATTTATCAGCAGTCTCTGTTAAAACCAGAGGCTGGCGAACAACAACCTTCAGAGTCTCCAGACCGAAATACTCGTCCAGGCTCCTCTTGTTGACTGTAATATTACCTGTGCCAGGTACTAAATAAACTCTTGCAATACTCTTTTTTCTTCTGCCAGTTCCGTAAAATTTTGTGTTAGCCACTGTGATTTCCTCCTTTCAGACCTAATTAAAATTCCAGCGCTTCCGGTTTCTGAGCCTGCTGCTCATGATCCGGTCCTGCATATACATGGAGTTTCTTTATCATGGATCTTCCCAAAGGTCCCTTCGGAAGCATACCCTTAACGGCTAATTCAATCACTTTTTCAGGTTTCTTAGCCATCAGCTCTCTCAATGTGGTCTCTTTCATACCGCCCACATAGTCGGAGTGGTTATAATAGATCTTCTGATCCAGCTTTTTGCCGGTCACTTCGATCTTATCAGCATTAACAACGATTACATAATCACCTGTGTCGATATGCGGAGTGAATGTAGGCTTGTTCTTTCCTCTTAATACTTTAGCGATCTCGGAAGATAAGCGGCCTAATGTATGTCCTGTAGCATCAACTACATACCATTTTCTTTCAATTGTTGATGGGCTAGCCATAAAACTTTTCATTGGTTGACCTCCTTAATTATTCTCAATAGAATTTACTGACAAATTCTCTATGAAAAAATGCTCCTCCGGGGCTTTGGTATCGCATTCTTTACCAGATGAATAAGGCTGTCACTCGCCGTAACAGCCTTTTTATTATAGTACACTTGCCGGGGTGTGTCAACGGCTTTTTCCTGATTTTCTTTGTTTTTTTGTAGATTTTTCCGCATGCCTGCTCGCAGACAAAGCCTCGGCAGCCTCGTTCAGCCTATACTTCCCGGTTCACTTTTCTGTAATTTCCCGGGGACATATAATAGTAACGTGTAAATTTTCTGGTAAAACTGGCTGAATCCGAATATCCCACCATTTCCACAATTCGGATGATACTATAATCCGTGCTCTTTAAAAGGGCTGCTGCCTTTTCCAGGCGTTTTCGGGTTATATAATCAATAAAATTTTCGCCTTCACATACCTTAAAAATGCGGCTGAGATAGGAACCGGTTATATCGAACTCATCGGCCACAAAAGCGAGTGACATCTCCTGCCTGTCATAATTTTCATCAATGAACGTCATAATATTCTGCATTCTTGTCTCGCTCAAAGCCGCTTTCTTCGCTGCCTGAGACTGTATTTCCATCTGGCAGTAGGACTGAAGCTGATCGCAGAACTCTCCCACATCCGTATAATGCAGGAAGCGTTCTCCCCCGTTTTCTTTTACGCTCTGGGAAATCGCAAACAGGCTTATAAAAATCCGGTGCATCACAAACTGCAGCACGGTATCGGAATGGGACTGCGCCACATACAGCAGCTCCTGATGCAGCTCATCCACTGCTGCGTCAAGATCTTCTGCCGTTCCCTTAAGCAGGGCCTGTTTTAGTTTCGCTTCTCCTGCAAGAGGTTTCCAATACAGTTCCTCATTGCGGTTAGTTGGGATTGAGGAAAAACGGCAGACGGTTTCTTCCGAACCTTCTACAGCAATAATCGCCTCAATCAGAGAAAATTTCAGGCTTTCCACTGACCGGTAGACATTTCCGATACCTATACGCAGATAATCTGCAGCATCCCCTATGGAATTGATTATTTCTTCCGCAAACATGGGGATTTCCTCTTCCTGCCCGGGACAGGCCAAAAATGCGTAATAATCCTTATATATCATATCCGTCAGATAAAACCCTTCCCTGGCTATATCGGAAAGTACCTTCCCTATCAGGTCTGTATACCCTTTCGGATGGTCCTTGTTCATCTTGATCACAATGGCTGCCATATATCCGTCTTCCAGCGAGATATCCAGGCTGACAAGCTGGTTTTTGACCGTATCCGCATTCAGATCCAGATTGCCCCTAAGAAGTCTCTTTACTATCTCCATTCGTCCGATATGGCGTGTGGCATCCAGCTGTTCCTCGATATCGCTTTGTTCCGCCATCAATTCCCGGATAAAATCATTTAGATATAAAAGCTCATTCTTTTTCTGCTTTTTCTCCTGTTTCTTATCAAACAGGCTGTACAGGCGCTGGATGGGCAGATAATTATATACCGACAGCACGATACTCAATAAAACAGTCAGCGCCAGCAGGCTGACCGCCACCAGTATGATCATCGGCAGCTGCAGAAGAATAATGTTCTGTGACACGGACTTTTTTTCTACCACATCGATCAAATACCAGCCGTTAACATCCGATTGCACCGCTTTTCCTATAAAGGTACTGGAACCGAATCTCACTTCATAATATCCTTCCCCCGCCTCCCGGTACCGATGCAGCTGCTCCAGAGCAGTCTTCACCGTTTCCTCCTGTTTCAGATGCCGGTATCCATCCGGGAACCCCAGATACACTGGCTGCATCGCGCCAGTGCACAGAAGGATAATATGACTGTTCTTCCCGCTGTCCGTTTCATCTTTAAACTGCGCCTCCATTCCGTCCCGGTAAAAACCGATCAAAGCGCCATAGGGCTGGCCGCTGATCCTTTCCAGCGGATATGTGATGACACAGTAACGGCTGGAGTTGGGTCCAAGCACATACTGTCCTTCCAATGTAGTGCCGAAGTATTCCCTTGATTCAATAAGCGCACGCAGATCTGAGTCTGTATATTCACCTGCGGCACGGTAGGATTTGGATAAAAAGATATCGATATCCACCGCCCCCTTTGTCGTATAGAGCTTTTCAGACTCGTTAAGGTATATGGCCAGTTCATCCAAATACTGTGATCCTTTTGAATAGTAGCTGAGTTTCTCGGTAGCCTGGTGAAAATCATAACTTGAATTGGTCAGATGATAGGGCGTAAGCTCCAGATCAAAAGATATCTGCATGGAGGTGGCTTTAAATGAGCTCATAAGCTCCTCGATTTCTCTTAAATGCTCCATAGAAGTATATTCAATTGTACTTAGATACTGTTGCGTATAATTTTTCTGTATCAGCATCCAGTATACTGACGTGGCTATTATGATAGGCAGAAAAATCACCAGAAAGTTGATCCTGATATATTTCCTAAGCAGCTCCGACCGAAACGTCCTTCTCACACAATTTCCTCCCCGCCCTTTGCTGCCCATCCCCGATCCGGGTTACGGCATCTGTCCGGCACCGTAATTATAACATTGGTACCGGACAGGCGTACAGCTTATTTTTATGGTCATTTTTATGATGTATTGGTCTTTTTTTTATCTGCAGATAAAGGTATAACGTCCCGGAGCCAGGCACATCCTAATACCGTCATCCACCCTTTCCATCTGCAGACTGCTTTTATCCTCATGGCTTATCTGCACTTTGACCAGTTTATGATGGAGAAGCTTCAGGCAGGCCTTAGAACCGGGCGGAATAAGAAAATGATAGTGCACCTCGTTGTCTTTATACTCCCAGCAGGATTCTATGCGGCCGCAGGCGGATTCCTATGCAGCGTTTAAAAATCCCAGTCTTCGATCCGGAGTAGGATTCAGATCAAACTCACGGAAACCTGCCCCTGCATACGTCGGTGAAATACCGGCTCCATATCGGTACAGCCATTCCATCACTGATCCGTAGGCATAATGGTTCAATGAATTCATGTGCCGATCCTGCAGTTTTCCATCCTCTCCGACAGAGTTCCACCGCTCCCATATGGTGGTGCTCCCCATTCGGACAGCATAGAGCCAGCTCGGATAATCTTCGTGCAGCAGCACTGTATATGCCAGTTCTCCTGCTCCCGCCAACGTCAGCGCCGGAAGCAGAAAATATGTCCCCACAAAGCCGGTTTCCAAATGATCATTGTTTCTATGCAGCTTTTCAACCAGTCTCTCCGCCACATACTCTCTCATTCCCTCCGGATAAAGTTTAAGCACTAACGCTATGGAGAGCCCTGTCTGAGTATCCGCCAGGATTCGGTCCTGTCCGTAGTATTTATCTGTAAATGCCTTTTTGATTTCCTTGGCGAGCGCTTTATAATACGCTTCATCCGCCTTATAGCCAAGCGCTTCTGCTGCCAGTCCGGTGACGGATGCGTCAATGTAATAATAAGCGGACGCCACAAAGCAGACATCCGTCGCTCCAAAGGGTGAATCCAGATTCTCCCTGTTATCCAGGGCCAGCCAGTCCCCATAATGAAAGCCCGTTGTCCACAGATGGCGGTTTCCGTTCTTCCGGTCCACATCGGTTATGTAATCCGTCCAGGCCTTCATGGCTTTATAGTGGCGCTCTAACATATACAAATCCCCGTAATGCAGATATAGATTCCACGGAATTATGACAGCGGCATCCGACCAGGGCGATACGCCATAGGTATTATTTCCGTATTGGTCCTTGCATGTCATATACTTGGGAAGCGGTACGACCGTCGGCACCGCCCCATGAGCGGCCTTCTGCTCCAGCCATAGATCCGTCATAAACTTGTCATAAAATGCCTGACAGTCCATGTTAAAGGACGCAGTCCCCGAAAATATCTGGGCATCTCCCGTCCATCCCATCCGTTCATCCCGCTGCGGACAGTCCGTTGGCACATCCAGAAAATTGTCCCGCTGGCTCCAGAGTACATTGGAAAACAGTTTGTTAATTCCGGTCCGTTCCGATCCGTCGGAGCAGTAGAGGAATTCTGCCCTGGCAGTCCGGTAGTTTTCATTGAAAAAGCATCCGTCCTGCAGGATTTCCCCGAACCTAAGCCGGAGCCATTGACCCGAGGCCAGAGTGGAAGGAAACTCCACCCATCCGGTCACCTCCTGGCCAAAATCCAGTACCGTTTCACCTGCCGGAGTATGCAGCACTGCCACAGGTGACAGCCTTTCCTTTATACGGACCGGAGGATTTTTCCTCGCTCTTAAGCCTTTTACAGGCAAGCTCAATTGTTCTGCCGGCCACCATCGTTTCTGTCTGATTCTCGCATCAAAAATTTCTCCGTCATAAATGCTGCTTGCGGTTACATTCCCATAAGAAGCTTCCCATTTAGGACCGGTTCCAATCACCTGTTCTCTCCCGTCCTCATAAGTCATAATAATTTCGGCCAGAAACAGCATTCGGTCTCCGTAGATATTCTCATGGAATCCGTCATATCCGAATCTTCCTTTATACCACCCCGGTCCCATCTCCACCACAACTTCATTTTCACCGGTGCGCAGCAGGCTTTCCGCCTCCCAGACCTGGTACTGAGTCCATAGATCGTAAGAATAATAGCCCGGCGACAGATATTCTTCTCCGGCTTTCCCACCATTTATATAGATCTCATAGATTCCGCAGGCCGCTGCATAGATCCGCGCGCTTTTGGGCAGATCCTCCAGATAAAAGCAGCACCGGAATACCGGATGCAGTATCCCATCCTTTCTGCATTCATTCTGTTAAAGCGCTTTAAAAAGGGACCGTTACCATTGAACGGCCCCTCTTACGGGCATCTTCTATTCCTGTGTTTTTGCCCAGCGGTCATATGCCGCCTGATGGATTTCCAGCATTCTGTCCAGATTTCTTGTCTTCAGACCCTCGCGAAAGGTATCAAACTGATCCAGCGGCAGTTCACCCGTAATGATTTTGGTAACCATCTCATCGGTATAGCTCTCAATATCTGTTGTGATAAGTGCCAGCTCATCCGCCTCTTCTGCCGTATACTTGATTGTACTGGGCCATCCCACCTTATAATAATCCGCATAATGGTTGATTATATTTTCCGTCAGGTACTGCTGAGGTGCATCCGACCGTGCTTCGCTGTATGTCCGGTACATCGGGAAATAACCGTAATCCGGGTGCACTTCCGCATAAGCGAAATTACTGTAGTTGTCGTACTCGTCTTCCGGATAACTGGTGTGTGTCTGAAGAGTCTTTTCATCCAGCCACTCATAGGTATATCCGCAGTCTGCTCTCTTAGGATTGCTGCCCAGGGGATAACCGATCCCCGTAGATAAAGCAGCCTCAAACGTGAAGAGCCAGTCCAGGATTTCCATCAGTTTCTCAGGATCTGCGCAGTTCTTTGTAATCATAAAATTGCCGCATTGGTTTACATCTTTAGCCGGCCACATCTGTGTGTCATTATAATCGGAAACCATCGGATCCAGACCGTCATATTCCCTCCAGATCGTCTCGTCCGGCTGATTTACCCAGCAGGCATAATAGCAGTAGGCACCGTAAAGATGATTGGTGTTCTTGGCATTGGACTGGTCTTCAGTCTGAGTGAAGTACTCCGGATCCAGAAGGCCTTCCGCATACAGTTTATTCATATATTCCAGGAAATGCTTATAATTATCCTCTGCCGGAACCCATGCGGCCCGCCCGTCAATCGTTTCCACATCCCTGCAGGTAAAACCGAAGGCAGCCAGAATGGGATAGAAGATATCGATCATGTCCGGGACCTGATTGTAATACCCGCCCAGACCGTATTGATGTAAAACCGGTTCAACGCCAATTCCCTGGTCTGCATATCCGCGCCGCATATGGAATAGATTTTACCGTCTGTCTGCGTAATCGCCGCCTTTAGAGCCGGTGTTTCCGCCAGGGCAGCCCAAATATTCGGCGTCGTATCCTCGCTTATGTAATCCTTAAGATCCAGCAGATACCCTTCCGTACCATAGGTGACAATATCGGCCGGTGTGAGTGAATTGAGAAAAAAATCCGGCAGTTCATCGGACGCGAACATAAGCGGCAGTTTATCGTTCCATACGTCATTCGATATCATCTCCACCTGTATGTCCACATCAAAGCGCTTCTCGATCTCCTTAATGATCCAGTAGTCATTCCAATCTCCCTGGTATGCGGAACTGTGTACGGTCAGTTTAAAGCTTTCCGTCCCTCCGGACTGCACAGATTCCTCTGTCTTTTTTTCATCTGTACCTGCTGTGTCCTCCTTTCCAGTGCTCTCACCGGAAACATTGCCGGAACACCCGGCCATAGATGTACCCAGCAGCATCACGGCTAAAACCAATGCCAGCATTCTTTTTGCTCTTTTCATAAGAGACCTCCTCGTATAATAAGTTTGTAAGCAAGAAATATCGCTTATGAACTTATTCTT
>OGGQ01000981.1_pt1 | contig 39640 bp, 40 predicted proteins | sample 1571191 | NCBI WGS metagenome assembly OGGQ01 (sample SAMEA2582061, study PRJEB24529) | metagenome | biome: Human gut stool | place: China | collected 2011
TGCCCTCGGGCACATCCAGGTCCAGGTGGGCCACCCGCAGGGCGTTTCCATACTGCTTGCACAGGTCGTGTGTCTCGATGATATTCATGGCAAGACCTCCTTACACCCGGAAGGATAACACCCCGGCCTTACGCTCCGATGAAGTCCACCTTACGTTTACCTTACTTCTTCGGCGGAGCCTGGACGGATGGACAGGATTTGCTATAATGGGGACGAGAACGAAAAAGGAGGCCGCAGTATGGCCTATCGTATTTTGATCGTGGACGATGAACCTGCTCTTCAGGACATGGTAACAGGGATCTTGACCCGTGGCGGCTATGAGACGGCCTCTGCCCTATCCTGTGCCCAGGCGATGGAGCGGTTCCGTAGCGGAAATCCAGACGCGGTGCTGCTGGACGTAAATCTGCCGGACGGGGATGGATTCTCCCTGTTCGGACAGTTAAGGGAGAGTCGGGACGTGCCGGTGCTGTTTCTCTCTGCCCGGGATGAGGACGCCGACCGGCTCCGGGGATTAGGGCTGGGAGCGGACGACTACATCACAAAACCCTTTTTGCCCCAGGAGCTGCTGCTCCGCCTGCGCTCGGTACTCCGGAGGGTCTACCGGGAGGAACCGGACGCGTCCCGCTTGGGAGACGTGGAGATCGACTGGGGGAAGAGCACTGTCCGCCGCAGCGGAGAGGAAATCTCCCTCACGGCCAAGGAGTTCACCCTGCTGAAAACATTCTGGGAGGCACGTGGGAACATCGTCACCATCGACGCCCTGTGTGCTGCTCTCTGGGACGGCCCCTTGGTGGGCTATGAAAATACCCTGATGGTCCACATCCGCCGCCTGCGGGAGAAAATTGAGGCGGATCCCTCCCACCCCAAGTATCTGCTGACGGTGCGGGGGCTGGGCTACCGGCTGCGGCGGGAGGGCACGAAATGAGCCTGCGGAGCTTTTTCAAGGGTGCTGTCCTGGTGACCGCCGCGGCAGCCCTGGTCACCCTTATCACCCTGATTGGGATCCTGGCCTTTATCTTTTACAACTCCGACGGCGGCCGGGATTGGGGCGTTCCCCTGAGTCAGGTTTCCCAGGCGCTCACTTGGGATGGAACAGAGTACGCCTTCACCGGAGAAGAACTGCTGGGGGCAGACCACTGGGCCATGCTTCTGGATGAAAGCGGGCAGGTGGTCTGGTCCTTCTGCAAGCCTGCCGACTTGCCGGAGCAGTACACCCTCACGGATGTGGCTTCCTTTACCCGGTGGTATTTAAACGACTATCCGGTACAGTGCCGCATTCGGGATGATGGTCTGCTGGTGATCGGTGCCCCCAAGGGGAGCGTGTGGAAGCACGACATCGTCATGGGCATATCCACCCTGCAACAGACGCCCCTGTGGTTTGGAGGCATGTTTCTGCTGGCCCTGGGGTGTGTGCTGCTCCTGGCCTACTGGGTGGTGCGCCGGTGGTTCCGGCAGGCCCAGCAGGTGCGGGACGCCGCCCGGTCCGACTGGATCAACGGCGTGTCCCATGACATCCGCACGCCCCTTTCCATGGTCATGGGCTACTCCGCCCAGATGGAGGAGGCGGAAGATCTGCCTGCAGAGCGCCGGCGACAGGCGGGAATCATCCGTGCTCAGAGCCAGGTGATCCGGGATTTAGTAAACGATCTCAACCTGACCATGCAGCTGGACTGCGCCATGCAGCCTCTTCGAAAAGAATCCCTCCAGATCGAAGGGTTCCTGCGGCAGACCGCCGCCGATTTTCTCAACGGGGGTATGGCAGAGGGCTTTGACTTTGTGATGGATTTGCCGGAGGAGCCCCTCCCCCCTACCCAAGGGGACCCCTTCCTGCTGAGGCGGGCGGTGAACAATCTGCTCACCAACTGCGTGCGCCACAATGCCCCCGGCAATACCATCTGTCTGGGAGCCCGGGCAGAGGGCAATCTGCTGACCCTCTGGGTGGAGGGCGGCACCGCGGCCGAAGGGCTTGAGACCGATTTTCACCAACCCCTGGAGGAAGACGGTGGAGCCGCCCATGGCACCGGTCTTAAGCTGGTGGAGCAAATTGCCGCCGCCCACGGGGGTAGAGCAAACTTTTTTGCTGGCGAGCCGGTCCGCTGCGAGATCTGTTTGCCGATCACAAATCACAAGCGTGCTTAACCACGCAAAGCAGATAGGGCCAGCGGTATCCATTTAAAAAACTCCCTGGACGAGATACCGTCCAGGGAGCAGTCGTATGATTATATTTTTTCAAACGCAAAGGGCAACAGCTCGTCCAGCGTAAACCGCTTGATCGTCCCATCCTCCCCTTCCAAGAGAATTTGGAACGTGTTGCGGTCACAAAATTCACTCATCACCTGCCGGCAGATGCCGCAGGGAGCGCAGGCAGGACAGGCCTCCTCCCCCCTGGGTCCGCCCACAATGGCGATCTTTACAAAGTCCCGCTCTCCCTCGGATACCGCCTTGAAAAAGGCGGTGCGCTCGGCGCAGTTGCTGGCCCCGTAGGAGGCGTTTTCAATGTTGCAGCCCAGATATACCTTTCCGTCCCGGGTCTCCAGGGCCGCCCCCACCAAAAAGTTGGAGTAAGGGGCGTAGGCCTGCTCCCGGGCCTGGTGGGCCAGGCGAATCAGCTCTCTGTCGTCCATATTTTGTCTCCTTTCATTACTCCGCTTCCCGCAGCTGTGGCAGAATCGAATGTCCAATGGTTCCCTCCGGCATGGGCACCTGGAAGTTTTCCGCGATGGTGGCTCCAATGACGGCAAAGGTGTCCTGGTCCTCTAGCAGGCCGCCCCGGGTGTACCGTGGCGACCAGGCCACCAGGGGTACCATCTCCCGGGTGTGGTCAGTGCCGGTGTAGGTGGGGTCGTTTCCGTGGTCGGCGGTCAGAATCAGCAGATCGTCCTTCCCCAGCCGCGCCATCAGTTCCCCCAGCTTCTCATCAAAGCGCTGGATCTCGGCGGCATAGCCCTCCGGGTTTCTCCGGTGGCCCCACAGGGCGTCAAAGTCCACCAGGTTGACAAAGCAAAGGCCGGTGAAATCCCGCCCGGCAATGTCGATGGTCTGCTCCATGCCGTGGACGGAGGACTTGGACTTGTTGGACTCCGTCAGCCCCTCCCCATCGAAGATGTCAAAGATCTTGCCCACAGAGATCACGTCATAGCCCCCGTCCTTCAGGGCGTTGAGCACCGTCCGCCCAAAGGGTTTTAATGCGTAATCGTGGCGGTTGGCGGTGCGCTTGAACTCCCCCCGCTTCATCCCGGTGTAGGGCCGGGCAATGACCCGTCCCACCTTCCACTCGTCCCGCATGGTGAGCTCCCGGGCGATCTCGCAGTAGCGGTACAAATTGTCCAGTCCCATGGTCTGCTCATTGCCGCAGATCTGGAGCACCGAGTCGGCGGAGGTGTAGACGATGAGATGTCCCTCCCGGATCTCCTCCTCCCCCAGCTCATCCAGGATCTCGGTGCCGCTGGCACTCTTGTTGCCGATAATCTTCCGTCCCGTGCGCTCCTCCAGTTCGCGGATGAGCTCTGGGGGAAAGCCGTGGTCGGTGAAGGTAATGAATGGCTTGGTCACATAGAGCCCCATCATCTCCCAGTGGCCGGTCATGGTGTCCTTGCCCCGGCTGGCCTCCCGCAGGCGGCAGAACCGCCCGCCGGGGCTCAAATGTTGTAGTTGATAAATTTGACGTCCTTCACAAAGGGCTCCAGAGAGAGCATCTCCATGATCTCCTCGGGCATCTTTTCCCGGGGCAGCTTGATGGACAGCACCGCCCCGCAGCTGCCGTCCTCCCGGCATCCGGTCACCTCTTTGTCGCTGAGGTAGCCGTCGTACTCCTCAATGAGCCTGTAGACCACGGGGAGATACTCCATGTGGTCGACCTCGATGTACAGCCCGAAGCGGTTGTGGTCCCGGGAGAAGCGGTAGGCCACCGGCTTGAGCCAGGAGACGGTGAGGTAGACGGCCGCCGTGCCCAAAATGCCCCCGGCGTAAAAGCCGATGCCCACGGCCAGGCCGATGCAGGCCGCCGTCCACAGCCCCGCCGCGGTGGTGAGCCCCCGCACCTCCAGCTTCCCGCCGGTCATGATGCTGCCCGCCCCCAGAAAGCCGATGCCGCTGATGACCTGGGCGCCCAGCCGGGCGGGGTCGCCGGTGTTGAAGTACTGGGCCATGTACTGGCTGGTGAGCATGACCACCGTGGAGCCCAGGCACACCAGCATGTAGGTGCGCATGCCGGCGGCCTGGTTGCTCTTGGCCCGCTCAATGCCCAGGATGCCGCCGCAGCAGGCGGCCAGCAGGATGCGCACCACCATGGAAAGCGGGTTGAGCCCCTGGAGGAGCCCGTAGAACTCCATCAGCGCCTCCACGGGTCATCTCCGCTTCCCGTGTTCCAGCCGCTTGGCCAGAAGCGCCTTGAATTTCTCCTCCGAGGTGTTGGCCACCAGCTCCTCGGGGAAATCCACCTCCTTTAAGATCTGCCGCGCCCCGTCAAACCGGCCCACGGTGTCGGAATAGTGGGCGTCGCTGCCCACCGAGATGTGTACACCCAGCTCCTTGCACAGCCGCAGCATGGTCTTGGCGTTGTCCTTGGTGTTGAGCCGGAAGTAGGCGGTCTGGAGGGAGGCGTTGTTCACCTCCAGCAGAATGTCCTCCTCCTTGGCCTTCTTCACCAGGGCCTCGTAGTCCACGGGGATATACCCGTCGTCCGGGTGGCCGATGATGTTCACATAGGGGTTGTCCATGGCCCCCAGGTAGGCCCGGGTGTTCTCCTCCAGGGTGCCCGCCTTGGTGCACTCGGTGTGGAAGCTGGCGATGCAGATGTCCTGGCGCTGGAGGATGTCCTCGGGCATGTCGGTGTGCCCCTCAAAGTCCAGGATGTTCAGCTCCACCCCGTAGAGCATCTCCACCCCGCAGAGCTGCTTGGGCAGCACGTGGTAGTTCATAAAGTGGAGCAGCGGGCTGGAGTCGGACAGGGACGGGGCGTGGTCGGTCACCGCCAGCAGCTTGAGCCCCTTGTCCGCGGCGGCCTGGGCCAGCTCGGTCACGGTGGAATAGGCGTGGGCGCTGGCGATGGTATGGGAATGGGTGTCTAAGATCAGATCCATGATAAATTCTCCTTTTTCGTTGGGTTGGACGCCGTCTGTCCCGGCCGGAAAAGCCGGTGCAGGGAGAGGAGAAAAGCTCCTCTCCCTGCGTATGCTGTGTCCGGTCACCAGAACATGGTGTCCAGCTCCTTGCCGGTGTTGAAGGTGGCGGTGCGGTGCTCGGCCACGATGCCGTCTTCGATCTGGTAGTAGTTATATCCGTAGGTCTCCCGGAAGCGGACGGCCCCGTTCATCAGCAGGTCGGCGTAGAAGGACATGCCGTCGGCGGTGTAGTAGGGCACGTCGCCGTAGAAGTAGGCGAACTTGTGGTGGGTATGGCCGCACAGCAGGCAGTCGATCTGGTAGTCCCGCAGCAGCTCGGGGAACTCCTGCTCGCTGGGGATGGCGGGCACCGAGGCCTGGTGCTCCATAAAGTGGTGGTGGGTCATAAGGATGATGTGCCGGTCCTTGTTCTGGGCAAAGGTATCCTTGAGCCACTGCATCTGCTGGGGCGTAATGATTCCGTCCGGGTTGCCCTGGACGGAGGTGTCCCAGGAGATGATGGCCGTGTCCCCGAAGTGGGCCACACAGTTGTAAGGCTCGGAGGAGGGCTCCTGGCCCAGCCAGCCCTGGTAGAAGGACGCCTTGTTATCATGGTTGCCCAGGGTCACCACCACCGGCAGGCCGCCCACCTGATCCTCAATAAACTGCCGCAGCTGGGCGTAATCCTGGGCAGTGCCGTCCTCGGTGAGGTCGCCGGAGATGAGCAGGCAGTCCAGGTCGGGATAGGTCTCCCGGGCCTGGGCCAGACAGCGGCCCAGGGGCTCCAGGGGGGACTGCATCCGGTAGAGCACCGCCTTGTACCCCTTCTCGCAGGGCTCATAGCTTTTGCGGTAGTGAATGTCGGAAATATGCAGGATCTTCATCTTGTTTTCCATCCTTTCCCTGTCTCACTGCCTGGCGTTGATCTCGGCCTGGTACTGCTCCACCGTCTCCTTCTTCAACCGGAAGCCGAAGGCGAAGATCAGGGCGCCCACCAGAAGGACCGCGCCGGGGATGACCATGAAGGCCACGCAGATGCCGGTCTTCAGCTCAGCGGGGATCACATCCATGACCATATTGGGGTCAAAGTTGGCAACTTTCAGGCAGGCGGCGATGATGAGGCCACGGGACACGATGCCCACATTCAGGGGCACCATCTGCAAGCCGGTGATCCAGCCGGCGGCGTTCTTGCCGGTCTTCCACTGGTTGTAAATGATGACGTCGGAGTAGAGCATGGGCTGGCTGGCGATGACCACGCCGAAGCCCAACTGCACCAGGCTCATGTACACGATGACCTCGTACATGTGCTCATACCGCAAAAAGGCGATGCCGGAGCAGACGGCCATGAACACCAGGGCCAGTAGGAAGGTGCGCCGGGCAGTGATGGCCTTTACCAGCTTCTTGCACAGGTAGGAGCCCAAGATACTAACAAAGCTGGAGACCATGATGTAGGGAGAGAGCATTTCGCTGTGCTCCACCACGTAGTCAAAGTAGTAAATGGCGATGCCGGAGGTGACAAATACGTACACATAGGGGGCGATGCAGGCGATGAGGAGGGCCACCAGGGGAGGATTCTGGACCAGGGAGGTGCCCAGATCCTTCAGGCTGGTCTTCTCCTTGGCGGGGGCCTTCTGGTTCTGGACCTCGTCCTCCTTCTCCTCATAGCCCTCGAACATGCGGAAGTGGACGTAGTAGCCGATGACCATGGCCAAACCTAAGCAGAAGGCCACGCCGGCGTACTGATTCTTGGTGCCCAGGATGCTGGCAAACACGCCGGCCAGAGGCACGCCCACCACCGAGAAGATCACCTTGGAGAAGCTGTTCCACATGGCCCGGGTGGAGGACAGCTGTGCCCGCTCCTCCTGGGTCTTGCCTGCCACGCTGATCATGGAGATGCTGGCCACATAGGGGAACTGCCACAGGGTGTGGCTGATGATGGCTGCCGCCATGATAATGAGGCCGGAGACCACGCCGTCGCCGATTTTAACAAACTGGAAGGGGTAAATCAGGGGGATGAGCCAGGGAATGACCACCAGCCAGGACCGGTAGCGGCCCCACCGCATAGGCTTGCTGCTGTTAATGATACCGCCGGCCACGCCCACCAGGATGGCGCACACCACGCTGGTCACCGTGGTGATGATGGAGATGGTGCCCATGGAGTACTGTGCCATGTTGGTAAGGAAGTAGCTGAAAAAGTAGGATTCTACATTGGTGGTCAGGGTATAGCCACAGTCTCCCACTCCGTAGAAGGTCCGCAGTGCCCTGCTCAATCCGTTTCGTTTTTTCTCTTGCCCGCTCATGATTTCTGTTCTCCTTTCTTGTGTTTGGTGCTTTGCTGACATCACTGTACCATTTTGTGCACCTGCCACAAATGACCTGTGTCACATATCACAAAAGAAAGAGGGCATATTGTTTTTCCATGGGCATTGTGCTATATTCAAACACAAGAAGAGGGCAACACCGTGAAGAGAGAAGAGGATATTTTGAAGATTTTGCACGACCCCGTCCAAAAAGAAAGACTAATCCAAATCCACAAGCTGGCGGACTATATGACCCTGGATATCCATGAGATTTCCGATTTGGTCTGTTTTGCCCGCAATGAATACCTGGTCACGGCGGGTGTCCCGTCGGACTACCTCTACTTTGTCATGAGCGGAAAGAACATCTGTTTTTCCTACACCACCAACGAAAAGAACAACTGTGTCTCCTTTACCCAGCACCAGACCCTGGTAGGTGAGGCCTCCTCCCTGTTTGGAAAGCCCCCCGCCTTCAACGTAAAGGCCCTGTCCGACACCGTCTGCATCGCCATCAATCTCCCCCGCTACCGCACGGCTCTGCTCAATGACCTTACCTTTGTGCGGAATATCTGTGAGCTTCTGGCCAGCAAAATCAACAACGAGGGCCGCTACTCCACCACCCTGCTGGACCCCCTGGAGGTGCGCCTGGCCCAGTTTATCCTGCTCAACACCACCAGCCACCTCTTCACCCTCCAGCTTACCGACTGCGCCGATGCTCTGAACACCAGCTACCGCCACCTGCTGCGGATCATGAAGCAGCTATGCGCTCTGAACATTCTCTCCAAGGAGCACAACTGCTACTACATTCAGGACCGGGACGCCCTGGAACGGGTGTCCTCCGGCGAGCTGCTAATCTATGAATAAGGCATAAAAAATGGGCCGCAAAAGCATTTGCTTTTGCGGCCCTTCCTCTTTGTGGGTCTTATTTCTTGGCGTGATCGGCCTGAATGAGTTGGCCGATACCGGCCACGGCAGTCTTGACGGCCAGCTCGGTATCGTATACGGCCACGTCGGGCAGTCCCATCTCCCGGCGGGTCTGGTTGGCCAGCACCAGCAGCACGGTGCCCATGCGCACCCGGCGCACGCTGGCGGTGATGAACAGGGCGGCCGACTCCATCTCCGAGGCCAGAGCGCCGCAGGCCTTCCAGGCCTCCCAGCGGTCGGTGAGCCAGGTGTGGCAGGGCATGGTCTCCGGGCTGTGCTGGCCGTAGAAGTTGTCCTTGCACTGGACCACGCCCACGTGGTACTTGGCCTGCATCTCCTGGGCCGCCCGTTCCAGGGCCTTCACCACCTCATAGTGGGCTACGGCGGGGTACTCGATGGGGGCATATTCCCGGGTGGTTCCCTCGGCGCGCACCGCGCCGGTGGCGATGACCAGGTCTCCACCGCATACCTCGGGCTGCATACCTCCGGAGGTACCCACCCGGATGAAGGTGTCCACCCCGCAGTGGATCAGCTCCTCCATGGCAATGGACGCCGAGGGCCCACCGATACCGGTGGAGGTGACGGCCACCGTCTCCCCCATCAGCTCACCCACATAGGTAACGTACTCCCGGTTCTGGGCGATTTTTCGGGGATTTTCCAGATACCGGGCAATCTTCTCGCACCGCCCCGGGTCTCCGGGCAGGATGGCGTAGCGTCCCACCTCCCCTTTGGCCAGATCGATATGGAACTCCTTCCCCTGGGAATATACCAGCGACATATGACATGCTCCTTTCCGATTTTTTGTTACTGCCTGGAGTGTACCTTGTTTCAGAAACCGCAGCAATGACGCATGTCATATTTCATCCGCCAGGGAAACCAGAACGCCCGGCCCAGAGCTATGCTCCGGTACCGGGCGTTTTCGTCTCTTCAACCGATTTTTTAAGCTGTATCCCTTGTCACATGACCTGGCGCTTCCGGTAGAGGATCTTGGCCTCCCAAGGGCACAGGTCTCCTGGGTGCCGGGGATAGTTGGACAGCAGCACCTGGGCGTCCTCCCACTCCCGGGGCAGCTGCCACGCCGTGGCCTCGCCGCCGAAGTTGCACACCACCAGCAGCTCCTCCCCCTGCCAGGCCCGGCGGTACACAAACAGCCGGGGGTGCTCCGCCTCCAGCAGGGTAAAGTCCCCCTCCACAAAGACGGGGTACTGCTTGCGCAGGGCGATGAGGCGGCGGTAATAGTGGAACACGGAATCCGGGTCCGCCAGCTCAGCCCGGGCGTTGATGGCGGTGTAGTTGGGGTTGACCTTCAGCCAGGGGGTCCCGGCGGTGAACCCGGCGTTGGGAGAGTCGTCCCACTGCATGGGGGTGCGGGCGTTGTCCCGTCCCTTGGCATAGATGGAGTTCAGGATCTCCTCCTGAGGGTACCCCTCCCCCAGCCGCCGCTGATAGAAGTTTCGGATCTCCACATCCCGGTAGTCCTCAATGGGCAGGCGCACGTTGGTCATACCCAGCTCCTCCCCCTGATAGATGTAGGGGGTGCCCTGCATGCCGTGGAGCATGGTGGCCAGCAGCTTGGCCGACTGGACCCGGTAGGCTCCGTCGTCTCCCCAGCGGGAGACAATGCGGGGCAGGTCGTGGTTATCCAGGAATAAGCTGTTCCAGCCGCAGCCGTGGAGCCCTTGCTGCCAGCGGGCAAAGCTGGCCTTCATCTTTACAAAGGGCAGCGGGGCCAGGTCCCACTTCTCCTTGCCGGGCTGCTGGTCCAGCATCATCTGCTCAAACTGGAACACCATGGACAGCTCACTGCCGTCGGGGGCGCTGTACTGCTTGGCCCGCTGGAGGTCGGCTCCCCAGGCCTCGCCCACGGTGACCAGGCAGCCCTTCTGGAAGGTCTCCCGGCTGAGCTCCCGGAGAAACTCGTGCAGCCGGGGGCCGTTGCTGGTGATGTACCGGTCGGGCTCCTTAGCGATCTGGTCAATGACGTCCAGGCGGAAGCCCTCTACCCCCTGCTCCATCCACCACCGGATCATATCGTAGATCTCCCGGCGCAGGGCGGGGTTCTCCCAGTTTAGGTCGGGCTGCTGGGGGGCGAACTGGTGGAAGTAGTACTTCCCCACTTGGGGCACCCACGTCCAGGCCGAGCCGCCAAAGGCCGCCTGCATATCATTGGGCGGACTGTCAGGCGTACCAGAGCGCCACACGTAGTAGTCGTGATAGGGGTTGTCCCGGCTGGAGCTGGCCTGCAAAAACCAGGGGTGCTGGTCGGAGCTGTGGTTGAGCACCAGGTCCATCATGATGCCGATGCCCCGCTTCTTGCCCTGAGCGATCAGCTCCCGCATGTCCTCCATGGAGCCGAACATGGGGTCGATGGCCCGGTAATTGGAGATATCATACCCGTTGTCCACCTGGGGAGATGCAAACACGGGCGAGAGCCAAATGAGGTCAATGCCCAGCTGGGCCAGGTAGTCCAGCCGTTGGATGATTCCCCGCAGATCGCCGGTGCCGCTGCCGGTGGTGTCCTGAAAGCTCTTGGGGTAAATCTGGTAGACGACGGCGGAGCGCCACCAGTCTCGTTTTGTTTTATCAAGCATGTTTCATCCTCCTGATACAGATCCCGCCGGGCAGCAGGACAGTTTCACGCTGCTTGCGGGCAAAAAGTACCTCTCCCTCCCCTGCCAGCGGCCAGGCCTGGCCGCCGCAGTTGAGCAGCACCTGGATCTCTCCCCGATCATACCACACCCAGCGGGAATGGGCCAGTCCCGAATGGAACTCCAAGTTTCCCTCCCGCAGATCCCTGTGTTCCCGGCGCAGGCGGATGAGCCCTTTGACCTGGGCGATTCTCGCCTGAGTCTCTGGTTTCTCCAGTTCGTCCCAGGGCATACAGCGGCGGCAGTCCGGGTCATGGCCCCCGGGCAGGGCAAGCTCGGTACCGTAGTAGATGCAGGGGCTGCCAGGTACGGCCATCGTGACACAAGCAGTTTGCCGCCGCCGTGTTCTGCTCCCACGCCCAATTAGGTGATATGAATACTAAATAGAAAACTCGAGGGGAACCTGCGGCATTTCCCGTAGATTCTCCTCGAGTAAGGATGTTTTATTCACAGCTATCTCTATTTGGCCTCTATATACCAGAAACCCGATCCATGCTTGATCCATGGACCGGGTTTCTATGAAAGAAAAAGTGCCGCTTGTTAACAAGCGGCACTTTTCCCATGCAATGGATCTGAGCCAGTGCTATTTACTGCAATGACACAGCGTGACTTTATTTACCCTGCAGCGCCTTGATCCGCTTGCTGAGAATCACCGTCAGCACCAGACCGACTACGCAGAAGCCAATCAAGGAACCGAACATGATCTTATATCCGGCCACGCCAGGAACCGCATCCATGATCTTTCCCCAGATCGTGAACAGGAACGCATCAGACAGGAAGCCGATTACGCTCACCACGCCAACGGCAGTTCCCACATAGTTGTCGGGAACTTTGATTTCATCCAGCGGGACAAAGTAGATGCCACGGGTCGCCGCCTGCATCAGCTTGGTGGAAAGGCCAAAGACAATCGCAAACATCAGGAACTGGGGAACGCCGGGAATTGCCACAAACGCCGCCAGAAGCACCGCCATCAGGATAAAGCAGTATTTCAAGCATCTCGTGGAGGATTTGAGCTTATCGGAAGCCACGCCGCCCACTGCGGAACCGATGGTGCCGATTGCATACTCGTTGATAATGCTGACTACAGCAGCGGTGGAGACGCCCATCTGGAACACGTTGGTCAGGTAGGGTGTAATGCGGCCGAGCGTAATGCCCACAGCATAGGCACAGAAGATGATCAGGCCGACCAGCCAGACATTCGGCTGCTTAAGCACATAACCCAGGCCCTCCACAGGGCTGTGCTTCTCTTCCTGCTCCTGCATACCGTCGTTCGTAGCCTTCGGCAGGAAGAAGAAGGTGATGACGCCGCATACGCAGTAGATCACGCTGTAAGTGATGACAAGCATTTTAAAGTTCTCGCCGGTACGGTTAAACACGAACAGGCCGATTCCGGAGAACACCAGAGCCAGAACACTGAAAAGCGCCTCTCGGAAGCCGAACAGACGGCCCTGCTCCTCGCTGCTTCCCAACAGCTTGACTGCCTTCATCATAGCGGGCCAGTAAGTAAAGGTGGTGGTGATGGACCAGACAACGCTCAGCAGCAGCATCACGCTGTACGGCGGATATGTTGCAAAAATAAAGCCCGTCAAACCAGTTCCCACCAGGGAGAAGGTCAGCAGATTTTTGGGCTGGAACCGGTCCGCCACGATGCCGCCAAAGAAGTATGCCACCAAGTTCAGCATACCGTAAACCGAAATCAGGGTGCCCATCTGGGTGTTGTCCAGACCGAGCGCGCTCATCATGCTGTCATAATAGGTATACTGCAAATACGGGAAAATATAAATGATACCGCCGCCAATACAAATGATGAATAAAATCAGCCATTTGTTCAAACCAGTCTTTTTCATGCTTTGCTTCCCCCTCTATTTCCAAACAGACTGAGCAGAACCTTCCAAAAGCCTTCCAGGTCCACATCGACCGCACAATCGATGTTTTCCTGCTTTGCCGGGTCCATTTCACAAACGCCCGTGAAATCCGCCACCGTCATGCCTCTGGTCAAAACGCCCTGCGTCTCCACATCGACGTAATACTTTTTCATGGTCAACAGTTCCGGATACAAAATGGCAATAAACGCCAGCGCATCATGGATATTGGCCTCATCATAACCGTATTCCCGGTTGACCGCCAGCGACGCATCCATAATAGCAACCGCCATCTGCGCATACGGATTCTCGATCTTCCGCATCTCATCCAAAAACCACATGGGGATGGCCGTTTTCAGCGTCACATCCAGACCGACCATGGTCATGGGAATGCCGGCGTTGACGACGATTTTGAAGGCCTCCGGATCGACATACGCATTGAACTCGGATGCCAGCGTCATATTGCCGCCGTGCAGCGCGCCGCCCATCACATAGATCCGCTTGATCTTGTCCTTCAGATCCGGATACTTCAGCAGCGCCTTAGCCAAATTGGTTTCCGGCCCCGTTCCCAAAAAGATCAGTTCTCCATCCGCACTGCAGGCCGATTCATAAATCGTGTCCACCGCATCCTTTTCATAAAAAGGATCCTGGCTTTCCGGCAGCTGGACATCGCCCAAACCGGTCTTTCCATGGCAAACGGTACACTCCAGTTCCCGTTCCAAGGGCTTGTCTGCTCCTCTGGCCACCTTCACTTTGGACCCCATGCACCGCAGCAGGTTCAAAGTATTGGCAGATGTCAGATCCAGCGGTACATTTCCTGCAACCGTTGTAACCGCTTTCAATTCGATCTGATCCTCTGACAGAAGGGCACACAGCAGCGCGATCGCATCATCCGTACCTGTATCAACATCTATGTGGATCGGCAGTTTACGCATAATCCTCTCCTCCTTTGTCAAAATGGTTCGAAGTTGATGGGTGCAGGTCATTTTTTCTGTATGTATTGTAATCTGCCCGCATATTTTTTCGCAAACCTTTCGGTGCTTTTCTCCATTGTCAACAAATTCCCGAAAGGCATTTTATCACAAAAGCGTTTTACGTTATCATTGCGAAACCTATCACGAAAACTTTTCCAAAAACATCCTATTTGACCATCCGGTTGAGACACCCTATCAGTCTGTCTTCCGAAATCACCGTCTCTTGGATGCCCAAAGCACACGCCAGCTCACAGATAAACGGGCGCTTGAGCATGCCTTCTTCCAGTAGAGCGTCGTCCCGGAAAATCTCCTCCGGCGATCCCGAGCGCAGTAGGTGCTGATTGGCCATCACCATAATGCGGTCAAAATTTTCCGCCGTAAATTCCATATTGTGTGTAATGGTAAGCAGAGTCTTCCCTGCCTGCTGCAAAACAGACAGCAGATGAGCGAGCTTCTGCATGCCGCGCAGATCCTGCCCCGCAGTCGGTTCATCCAGGATGAGCACCTCCGGGTCCATGGCGATGACCGAGGCAATGGTCACAAACTTTCGTACCGAAAGCGGCAGATCATATGGATTCATAGGCAGGTATTCCTCAATGCCACACAGCTGCGCCGCATACTGTACCATCCTGCTGATTTTTTCCCGGTCAAACCCCAACACTTTGGGGCCAAAGCGCAGCTCCGCTTCCACTGTGCTATGGAAAATCTGGTCATCCGGGTTTTGGAAAATATACCCCACATGTCTTGCCAGCTGGGCCGCAGAGTGACAGCTGGTGTCCTTCCCTGCAACGGTTACCTTGCCGCCCGTCGGCTTGAGCAAGCCGTTCACCAGCTTTGCCGCTGTGCTTTTTCCCGCGCCGTTTTGCCCGATCACCGCGATGTTTTCTCCCTTCTGCGCAGAAAAAGACAAATCCTTCACCGCGCAAAAACCGTTGGGATAGACAAAGCTCACATGTTCAAACCGGATCATTTCCATGGCTATCCTCCTTGGCATGCAGCAGCCTGTTCAGCTGGCTTTCCAGTTCCTCCAATGTCAGCGTACCAGGGTCAATGGAATACCCCTCTGCCCGCAGCCGCGCAGTCAGCCGTACCGCGCCGGGCTGCTCCACCCCATGGCGGACAAGAGCGGGTTCGGTCAGCACCGTGTGCTTTTCGCCGGACAATACCACATTTCCCTCATCCAGCACAATCACATCATCGGCGTACTGTGCTACGATCTCGATTTTATGCTCCACCAGCAGAATGGTCTTCCCCATTTTCTTCAGCTGGTCGATAATGGAAAAAACGCGCTCGGTTTCCTGCGGGTCCAGCTGGGAGGTGGGCTCGTCGATAATCAGGATATCGGGCTCCAACACCAGCACAGCCGCCAGTGCCACCCGCTGCTGCTGACCGCCGGAGAGCTCAAACGGGTTCTTTTCGTGCAGAAATGTGGTGTTGGTCAGCTCGCTGACCCGATCCACGCGCCGCCGGATTTCCTCCGGGGCAACGCCGAAGTTCTCCAGCCCGAAGGCGATCTCCTCATAGACCGTATCCCGCGCCCCCGTGATCTGGTTAAAGGGATTCTGAAATACATAGCCCATTTTCAGCGCCAGCTCGCCGTCGGAATAGTCCTGCAAGTCCTTGCCTTCCAGCAGCACGCGCCCCTCCAGCTCTCCTTGGAAAAAGCCGGGAATAAAGCCGCGGATCACGTTGCACAGCGTGGTTTTGCCGCTTCCATTGGCGCCCAGCAGCGCATAGAATTTTCCCCGTTCCAGCGTCAGATTGATGTTTTTCAGCGCCGGTTCCGAAGCCAGCGGATACGTATATGTGATGTTTTCCAGCCGGATCACGCCATCCATAATACAACCCTCCCCGCGATCATACACACCAGCAGCACGGTCAGCAGCACCACCGCTGCACGGTCAGCCCTTCCGGGCCGGACATCAAAAAGATGGGTTTTTCTGCACTCCACCGAAAACCCTCTGGCTTCCAGCGCCAGCGCACGTTCCTCTGTGCCCTGAATGGAGCTCAGCACCAGGGGCACCAAAACCGGCAGGAACGCTCTTGCCCGCACCAGTACATTGCCCTCGGTCTCCAAGCCGCGTGCCTGCTGCGCATTCATAATCACTGCGGATTTTTGCTTTAAAACCGGCACCATCTGCAGGGTAGAAAGCAGGATATAGGTCATATCCGTGCTCATGCCTGCTTTGTGCAGCGCGGTCACCAGCGCCTTTTCCGACGTGATGGCAAAAAACCAGATCAGGCTCCCGCCCACATCCAGCAGCAGGATGCCCAGCTTGAGGGCAAGCTGTAAGCCCTCCAGCTTCCCCTGGAAAATCCAGATCCGAAACAGCACCTGCTCCCCCGGATAAAACAGCGTTTGCACCACCAGAATGATGCAAAACAGGATACCCAGCGTACTGGCCCACCGTTTTACCACCGTGCGGTAGCAGCCGCTGGCCCAGGCCAACACATGGATACACACAAAGCACGCAAGCCGCGCCGGAAGCGCAGGAAACAGGACGGCCGCGGCAATCAACACCCCTGCCAAATACAGCTTTGACAGCGGATAAAGCCCACAAATCAGGTTTTCTTCCTCCTGTGTCTTCATAACTGCCTCCTCAGTTCTTTTTCCGCACAATGTACTTGCTGCCGTAAGGGAATTTGATCAGCGTACGATCTGAGATTGCTTTCACAATGAAGTAAGCGACAAACGTAGAAATCAGCTTGCCCACCAGTTCGGTCACGATATAGACCGAAAAGACGGACTGAACAAGCTGCTGCCCCGTGGCCAGCAGGCCCGCGATAATCATAGCCGAACCGCCGCCGCTGATTCCGCCAAAGAAAAACACAGTCACAAATGTGGAGGTTACCGTTGCTACCAGCGCGATCAGCACGCCGGAGATTGCCGCTTTCCATATCCGGTTCATCATGTTGCATTTGGCAAGCAAACCGATGGTAAGCCCGATAAAAAACGAACAGATAACATAGGGGATCCAGCTGGGATCCAGGATACCATTCAGCAGGTTGGTCAATACCGCGGTGATCACAGCAGGAACCGTCCCTGCCAGTGCCCCGACCAGCAATACGCCGATCATATCCAGCGCAATGGGCAGACTCAACACCGACGTCATCTGTCCGCCCACCATATTGATTGCAATTGCCACCGGGATCAACAGCGTTACCATCAGCGACCCGGCGCTGTTCCTTCGTTTCATTTTTTCAGCCTCCGCCCTTTATCCCAAAACTATGCCTGACATCCAGCACGTACACGGTGCCAGACCAGATGTACCTTTTCCTGTTTGAATTTATTGCAGTGCAGCTACCTCTTCCATGGTGGGAATGGAGGTCTGCGCGCCCGGCCGGGTTACCACGATCCCGGATACGCGGTTGCCAAAGGCAATGGCCTGCTGATAGCTCTCGCCACGGCTGCACGCCACGGCAAATGCCGCCGTAAAGCTGTCACCGGCCGCCGTGGTGTCCACCGGCGTCACCTTGCAGGCACGGAACTCCTCCACAGCCTGGTCGGTAACCAGCCAAGCGCCGTCTCCGCCCAGTGTTACCATCACGGTACCAATGCCCTTCTGCAGCAGGCTTTGTGCCCCGCTGCGCAGCTCCTGCGGCGTTTTCAGCGTTTTGCCCAGCAGGGTTTGCAGCTCGGTTTCGTTCGGCTTTACAATGTCAAATCCGGCAAAAAAGCTGTCCGGCAGGCCGGCTTTGGCCGGGGCGGGGTCCAAAATGATCTGCTTGCCCCGCGCCATACCGATCTCCTTGACGTAGGATACGACATCCAGAGGGATCTCCAACTGCATGATAATCATATCGCAGGCATCCACCAGATCCATGTGGCGCTCGATCATCTCCCTGCTGACCTGTGCATTCGCGCCGGGCACCACAATAATGGAGTTTTCGCCCTGCTCTTCCACGGTGATGATGGCGTTTCCCGTGGGGCATCCTGCCAGCGTTTCAATGCCCGAAACATCCACCCCCACCGAGGACAGGTTCTCCTTCAGCAAACGGCCAAACTGGTCGTCTCCCACCGCGCCGATCATGGCCACTTCTCCCCCCAGCTTTGCCGCTGCATAGGCCTGATTGGCGCCTTTGCCGCCGGGAACCAGACGCATCGCATGCGCCAGAATGGTCTCCCCCGGCACCGGCATTTTTTCCACATCGATCACAAAATCCATATTGAGACTTCCAACGACCAAGATCTTTTTCATAACCGCATCTCCTAACCCATGTTCTATTTTTTGCTCCAGCCTTGTTACAGGCGGAATTTCTCCATAATTTCTGCCCGGTACATCTCCAGTGCCGCCCGCGTAGTCATTGCCGATTGTACGCCCCATTGGGTCACGCAGATCCCCGCGCTGTAAGTGGCAAACCCAATGGCCTGCACCAGCGGCATGCCCTCGCTGAGGTAAACCGCCAGAGTACTGATAAAGGCATCCGCGCCTCCGGTGCTATCCGTAGCCTTGAAGGGTGCCGCCTGGAAACGCCTTGCACACTCCTTGTTTTTCAGATAACAGCCGTCTTTTCCCAGTGTCACGATGATATTGGGAATGCCGAGCTGGTATAGCGACTCTACCTTCTGCTCCACGGTCCCCGTTCCAGGGACCAGTGCGTGCAGTTCCTTCTGGTTGGGAACGAAATAGGTAACTGCTTCCAGCAGATCCTTATGGATGCTGTCCACGCCCGCCGGTTTCAAAATGACCGGGATTTTCTTTTCGCTGCAAAGCTGTATCGTATACGCTGCGGTTTCCTGCGGAATTTCCATAGACAGCAGGCAGTACTTGGCATGATCAAACAGCGCCTGCTGCTGGCGGATATATTCCACATTCAGCTGCCGGTTGGCACCCGCATACACCACGATCGTGCTTTCGCCGGCAGCATGGATGGGCACATTGATATAGGCCTTTCCGGTGCACATTTCATCGATAAATCGGATGCCGTCTGTTTTCACCCGGCAGTTGAGAAGATGGTTGTAAATTTCCTTCCCTGCCATGTCGCTTCCAACACAGCCGATCAGATAAGCGGCTCCACCCAGCTTACCAACGCCCACCGCCTGATTGGCGCCTTTCCCGCCTGGAAGAAGTGTAACGCCGCGCGCAATCATGGTTTCTCCCTCCATGGGCAAGCGGCCCACCGAGATCGTCTCGTCCATGTTGATGCTGCCAACAACAACAATTTTTTTGTTGTGTTCTTTGAGCGGCGGACTCACGCTTTCCCGCTCCAAAATCGTGACCTCTTCTACATCCTTTGTGGGGGTCACAGCTTGCTTATGGGCCAGTTCTATCACCCGCGCAACTGCATCTTCCCCTACCCGGTCAAAATACGGTTTCACCGCGGTAACCGGCGGATTGAGCAGCGAGAAATACGTACAGTCTGTACCGGCCACGATGGAACAGTCCCCCGGTATGGCCATGCCGTTTTCCTTCAACCTGCGGTAGATATAGATAACCTGTGCTGACCCCTGGCAAAAGATCGCCGAGTATCCATTTTTTATCCATTCATCCAGCAGCGCCTGTGTCTTGCCATCTGTGATGTCCCCTCGAAAAATATCGTTTTGATTAAACTCGATATTGTTTTCATAAAGCGCCCTTTGATAGCCTTCTGCCATGGATGAGCCAGCCCCAACCAGACACCCTATTTTCCGATGCCCCTTGGCAATGAGATAGGAGACGGCTGCATATGCAGCCTTATCTGCCTGGCAATAAACGGTGGGGAAAACATGGTTTTCTTGGGTCTTGTCCGCAATCACAACACACGGTATCTGTCTGAGTTGGATATCCTCAACAACCGAATGATAGCTTTTGGGGGAACCGACCAAAATCATGCCATCCACATGATTGCACTGCAAAATTTTCATTTGCTGCGGGAAATCTTCCACCTGGCATGTGACAACAGCGAAATTTTCTGCCGCCGCCGCGCTCTGGATGGCACGAATCATCTCATCGTAGTCCGCATACGATTTGGAAATCAGCACTCCCAGAAGATGATTGCTCTGTAAATTCGATTTGTATCGTTTGGAATAAGGAATATATCCACTGTCCTTGACGACCCTTAATATGCGGTTTCGGGTCTCATCGCTGATCTCACGGTCTTTCTTGTTGAGCACCTTTGATACCGTTGCAACCGAAACCCCTGCCAGTGCCGCGATTTCCTTAATGTTCATCTTCATCACGCTCCTTTCTATTGTTTTCACAAAACCAAGCGCCACATGATCATTATTTTATAGAAGTTGATCAATCTTGTGTTTCATCATACCGTGCCGCTTTTATTTTCGCAACGGTTTCGTAATATATTATATATTGACCCTTTTCCATGCCTTTTCTCATGTTTCCCGCCTGCCGGAGGTCCATTCTACGAAATGTTTCGTTGATGATTTATCCGTGTCGACAATGCCGCTACGTATGCCTGTGCGGGACTTCCCCATGGGCAGCATGTTACAGTGCCACAAAAAACACCAGATACCCAACCGGGGTAATCTGGTGTACGTACAGCATATAGACGGCTGTTGGATATGATGACATAAAGGGGCGACAGCATTTTTTGCTGTCGCCCCTTTTCTGCTAGTGTTTCTCTTTTCTTTCCTCAACCATCTGAACAAACCATTCAACCATGGTTGGATCGCTGTGAGAGAAGAACGAACTTTGTTTTTTATCCAATGCGGAAATCCGCTCCATGTCTGCCTGTTCCAGTACAAAGTCAAACACATTCCAATTTTCCGCCATGCGTGTTTTATGGGTGGATTTGGGGATCACCACAATCCTCCGCTGAATATGCCAGCGCAGGATAATCTGTGCCGTTGTTTTCTTGTACTTTTCCGCAATTTGGACCAGGACGGGATTCTCAAACAGGCCGCCTCTCCCCTCTCCAAAGGGCGCCCAGGCCTCCATTTGAATTCCATACTTATCCATCCATTTTTTTGCCTCTGCCTGCTGGTGAAACGGATGGGTCTCTACCTGGTTGACCATGGGCTTCACACGGCTGAAGGACGCGATGTCCACCAGTCTGTCCGGATAAAAGTTGGAAACGCCGATGGCCCGAAGCTTCCCCTCCTCATAGAGGTCTTCCAGGGCCCGGTATGCACCGTAATAATCCGAAAAGGGCTGATGCAGCAGGACAAGGTCAAGATAATCTGTTTTCAGCTTCCGCATGGACTCCAGAACAGATTTTTTGGCCGCCTCATACCCATAATGCTCGACCCAAACCTTGGTGGTAAGAAAAATCTCTTCTCTGGGGACGCCGGATTTGACAATGGCATTTCCAACCTGTTCTTCATTGAAATAGCTCTGCGCCGTGTCGATGGAGCGATACCCCACGGCCAGTGCATCCAGTACACAGCGCTCGCATTCTTCCTTAGATACTTGATAGACGCCGTAGCCTATGATCGGCATGTTTACCCCGTTATATAACGTGATCTGTTCCATCTTTGCTGCCTCCGTTTCCATTCTGCTGACGAAAGAATTGTTCTTCCGCGTGTTTTGTGTTACCATGCAGAGTGTAGCACCCGGTTGTAACTACCGGTCAATAGTCATTTTAAAATTTGCAAAAATTTTCGAGGTGCTTTCTATGCAGTACAGTATGAAACAGGCTTGTCAGGAAGTTGGGATGACCTATGAGGCGTTAAAATTTTATTGCAATCAAGGGTTAGTGCCCAATGTAAAGCGCGATAAGAACAATTACCGAGTGTTTGACGAGCGGGATATCCAGTGGATCAAGGGATTGACCTGCTTAAAGCGCTGCGGCGTGAGTCTGGAGGACATGAAGCGCTACCTTGCCCTTTGCTTAAAGGGGAAGTCTACTATTCCCGAAAGAAAAGAAATTTTAAGCAAGCAGCGAGCGCTGCTCATGGAGAGGATGAAAAATTTACAGGAAGATATTGCATACATTGATTGGAAGCAGAGCTATTATGACGATGTCCTGTCCGGAAAAACAAAATATACCAGTAACCTAATCGATACTGGCGATGAATAAAGGGCAAACTTTTATCAAAGCGCAGCCAAGATTTCTCCAATATCTCCATCCATGCAAATGGCCCGCTTTTGAATTTCTATGGGGCAGTATGCCGCCCCCAGATTGATACAGGCGTACGCTGCCTTGGGGTTTTGACGGGTCATGTTCCAAAACGGATATTTGATGATCACCGGCGTATTGCTGCCTACCCCCAATTCCAGAAAGAGAATATGCTCTCCCTTGTGGCGGCGGAGAAAATCCTTATAACGCCGGACTGCCTCATGCCAGCCTTTGTCCTCCACAAAGGTATCGTCCGCCCGCAGATTCATGGACATGGGCGCGCCGCAGACAGGGCAATAGGGCACCAATTCGGTGGGAATTTTCCTGTTTTGCTGCTCTGCTACCATCCGTTTGATGATGGCTTCATTGTCATAGGTCTTTTGGTGGCATGGTCTGGAACACTGCCACAGGCCGTAATCCCCCTGGGTGTAGAACAGCCGCTCCTTATCAAATCCGGCCTTCTGAAAGCAATGGTCCACATTGGTGGTCAGCACGAAATACTCTTTGTGCCGCACCAGCTCCAAAAGATTCTGATACACCGGCTTTGGTGCGTCCAGATAACGGTTGATGTAGATATACCGGCTCCAGTATGCCCAGTGTTCTTCTAACGTGTCGAAGGGATAGAAACCCCCGGAATACATATCTTGAAAGCCATACTTCGCAATAAAATCTCCGAAATACTGATGGAAACGTTCTCCGGTATAGGTAAACCCGGCGGAAGTGGAAAGTCCCGCTCCGGCCCCGATCACCACTGCATCCGCCGTATCCAGTTCCTGCTTGAGCCGCAGGATATTATCCCAGCAGGCGCTTGTAAATTGCGTAGTCACTGTCTTTGAACACATTGAAAATCACCTCGATTTGGTCCGGATTTTGCCCCTGCCAGGTCTGCACTGTCTGGATGGCAATTTCTGCGGCCAGTTCATTGGGAAAATGGAACTCGCCGGTGGAGATACAGCAGAAGGCCACGCTGCGCAGCCCCCTGGCGGCCGCCAGCTCCAGACAGGAGCGGTAGCAGCCGGCCAGCAGTGCCCGGTCTGTTTTGGTCACGCTCCCATGGATGATGGGCCCAACGGTGTGCAGCACATAGCGGCAGGGCAAATTGTATGCTCTTGTGATCTTGGCCTTGCCGGTGGGTTCTTCCTCCTGCTGTGCAGCCATGATACGGGCGCATTCTAAGCGCAGCTGCACCCCCGCATAAGTGTGGATCGCGTTGTCAATGCAGCCGTGACAGGGGACGAAGCAGCCCAGCATTTGGCTGTTGGCAGCATTGACGATGGCGTCCACCGCCAGCGTGGTGATGTCGCCCTGCCAGAGATACAGGCCCGGGCGCACCGGTGCCAGGTTGCTCAGGCTTGTCACCCCCCGCTCAGCCAGCCGCACCCCAAGATACGCGTCCTGTATACACAAAAAATCTCCGCTGACCGGGGTTGGCGGACGGAGATTCAGCAGGCTGCGCAGAAGCCGTCTCTTCTCTTCTAGGCCGGAAGGCTGTATAATACCCGGATATTCTTCTCCTTCCTCCAACAGATAGCGGATCAAATAGTCCACCCGTTGTTCCTGTGTCATGTTATCCCCTCCGTTCAATGGCCCTTGCAGGGCAGGTTTCAAAACAGTTTCCGCAGTGCAGACAGTGCTCCTGCCGAATGATCACAGGTTTCTGCGTGATATCAATGCATTTCTGCGGACATTTGGAATAGCACAGCTTGCAGCCAATACACTTGTCTGTCACAAAGTAGCCCTTTTCTTTTGCCTGTGTGCCGCCGAATGAAAAGTTGGTCCGATTGATCGGAAGCTTGGAGAGGTCAAACCATTCACCGGTTCCTTCGTAGATTTGAAACACTGTGAGGGCGCTGCGGGCACGCACATCGGGGTAAATTTCCCCCATGTAGGGGTTTTTGCGGAACAGCTCCGGCAGCCTGTCCGGGCCGATCTCTTTTACTCTTCCCTGTACCGACACCGCTGTGCAGGAAAGGGTATCCTCTCCCCTCATAGCAGTAAATGCGATATTTTCATTTGCTTTCAGTCGGTTATAAAAGTTCTTGCCCTTTGCTGTCAAAAAGTAAAGGCCGTTTTCATCATAATCCATCATGTCGATGGCACAGGTAACAGGCCGACCCTCGCTGTCCACGGTGGCAAAAACGGCAGAATGAACTTGGTTGACGATGAAATCAAAATAGTCCTGAACCTTCATCTTATATCCTCCCCATCAAACGGAAGAAAGGCCCTGCAAGGCAGCAACCCGGCAGAGCCTTTCTTATATTACAGCTCGTACTCCTTAGGCGGGTTGCCGGAGAAGTCGGCGATCACCCCGTGAGCGTTTTTCAGATAGAACACCTCAAAAATGGGGTTGGTGGCTTCACCGTACTGTCCCTTGACGATGGGGTTCTGGAGACACATCTCCTTGGCAGCCATGTTGTTCTCAAAAACAGCCTGACCGTTCAGACGGATCCACGCATAAGCCGGGCTGGAAACCGACACCTCAATATAGGGGTTGGCCTGCATATCCTTGTAGACATCCTTCTGGTTGTTGGTGCAGAACCACAACTTGCCGTCCATCTCACCGGCAAACATGAAGGGGCGGCACTTGGCTTTGCCATCACGGCCGACGGTAGCCAGATACTGTACAGGATTTTCCTGCAAAAACGTTACGACTTCATTCATGGTACATACCTCCTGATTTTAAATACGGGTTTGGGGAATTGCAATTTTTATCTTGCGGGATTATAATAATTCCATTAGTATCTAATGTAAAGTAAGCACTTTATTGTGCTATAGTTACTAAAAAGAAACTATCAAAAGGGAGTGATACCATGCAGCAAGCGAAAGAATTACCTGCCTGTCCGGTAGAAACAACGCTTATGATGATTGGCGATAAGTGGAAAGTCCTGATTTTGCGTGACCTGATGCCTGGGACAAAACGGTTTGGCGAGCTTAAAAAATCCATTGGAAGTGTATCGCAGAAAGTACTGACAGCACAGCTGCGGGACATGGACGAAAAAGGGTTGGTCAGCCGAAAGGTATATGCCGAAGTCCCTCCGCGTGTCGAGTATAGTTTGACCGAGCTTGGGAAGAGTCTGAAACCCGTTCTGGACGCTATGTTGACGTGGGGCGAAGGGTATAAGGCGCAAAACAGCGAAAGAAAAACGGAGCAGATTTAAAGTCTGCTCCGTTTTTCCGGTCCACGGGCTTATAAACATGCTCCAATCATCAGCTCCCTATAATGGGCATGGAATGGATATATGTATCTGAATCAAGCATTTCTATCATAAACGCGCCAATGTCTTCACGTGAAATAGAAAATTTCATTTTTGTATCACCAAAGCCAACTTTTACATGGCCTGTGTAACATGTATTTTTGGGTGCCATAAAACGCACCATTGTCCAGTCCAAATTGGATTCCTGGAGAACTTTTGCAATCGCCACCATCTCTTTTTTTGCTTGTGTAAAAAGGAAACCGGCCAGGATTCCCGGCACTACTGTGATCAATGATTTTTTATCCTGCTGAAAATGCACGCTTGGTGTTCCCCAATCAACCAATCGTTTCACATTATTTGCATTCATGGCTTGGATCAAAGTCTTGTGTCCCGCTAAGGATTCCATCTCCGGATAGCTTTTCTTCATGGGAATTCCAACACACCAAACCACAGCATCTTGTCCAGTTAGTGCTTTTATCATTTTCTGCTCGTCGTGGATATCCCCCTGAATGACCGTCAATGCTTTGTTCGCTTCCGTTATTTTCTGTGCGTTGCGCACATAAGCCGTAACATGATGACCATGCTGCAGTGCATACTTAACGGCCCATTTTCCAATTCCTCCGGTCGCCCCAAATATGATCACGTTCATAAATATACTTCCTTTCGCAATTTACAATTTCCATCTTAGGTTTTATAATTAGAAATTACAAGTACCATATTAAAATAGATGTACTATCAAAAATAATAGTATTGGAGATTTTATGAAACACGATTATACAGAGAATATTGAGGCTTGTCCCATTGCAAAGGTGCAGAAAATCATTCGAGGCAAATGGACCATGGTGATTATCTATCACTTGAGCGAACGTCATGTTTTGAGATTCAGTGAATTGAAACGCAAAATGCCTCAGGTCACAGAGGCCAATCTCACAAAGGAGCTGCGCACTCTGGAGGCCTATGGACTGATTCATCGGGAAGTTTATCGCGAAGTTCCTCCCAGAGTAGAGTATTCTTTAACTGCCATTGGCGAAAAATTTCTCCCGGTTTTAGAGGCACTTGAAACATGGGCCTTAGAATATGAAGCTGCACACATCGAAATTCAATCATAAAAAATGAAGCAAGCCGAAACTTGCTTCATTTGGAATATCGATTAAATTTTTTGCCACACACCAAGGCCGGAGCCCCCCTCCTTGCCCTTAACTCAGGACAAAGGTTGGGGAGCATTTTGGCCACCGCAGACCGCGGCATGATAGGCGAGAACAATTCTTTTGAAACGGGCTAAGGAAACATGATCCGCAGTCTTATTTCGATTTAATTGCCAAATCGCCCATTTTGGTTTTTGCCGTGGCGTCGATCTTTCCGTCGATCAACGTACCGGTAATGGTGTACTCCATCTTGCCAATGGGGGTTTTCAGGTCGCCCTTAAAGGAAACATTTCCCGCCTCATCAATGGTTCCACCTGAGAATTTATTTTCATTTTTCATAAAGAAAATGGTACCGGACAGGTCGCTTCCATCGATATTCAGGGTCACTTTGCCGTCCATCTCTCCCATCGGAGTAGAAATCGCCACGGCATATTCGTTATTTGGCATTTGCTGTACCTCCTTATCTTCATGCGGGGTAATAAGCTGGATTGGCTTGGCATTCACGTTTAAACTGTCTGTTACGGCATTGGGGCCTCCGCGACGCTTGGAGGTGTCAATGCCCAGCAGCTTGCCCAGGTTGCCGCCGAAGATCTTCCGCTTATCCTCGTCGGACAGGGGCAGATAGCCGTATTTCCATTGCAGCTCCTCCGGGATCTGGAAGTCGGTCAGGCCCACCGCTGCAGCCCCGATCTGTGCGCCGTAGCCTGCGCTGTCCGTTCCCCAGATAATGCGGTCCGGACCCACAAAGCGGATGGCCTCGCCCAGAATGTGGGCAAACTTATAGGGCGCGGAGATAGCCCAGGGCACCAGCAGGCTCAGGCATAGGCACACATTGGGATGGCCCAGGGCCACCATGTTCATGGCATCTGTAAACGGATATCCCATGTGGAAGGCCACGATCTTCAGGTTGGGGAAGCTCCGGGCCACATCGTCGATCTGGGTGGGATAGCAGTACTTGCTCTTTCCCGGGGGCACCCAGCTGAAGCCGGTGTGCATGCACAGCACGATGCCCAGCTCCTCCGCCCGCTTATAAAAGGGCCACAGCTCCGGGTCGTTGATATAGGTGTCCTCGGGGGAGTAGTACTTGAAGATCTTGGCCCCGTGGTCCACCCAGTACTCCATCTCCCAGATGGCGTTCTGCACGCCCCGTTTCTTAATCGGCGAGATGTTGGGATTGATGATAAAACGATCCGGATGCGTCTGCACCGCTTTCCATGCGTCGCCATTGGTACACCAACGGCTGGAATATCCAGTGGTATCCATCATAGACTCGGGCAGAATGCAGGCCACATCCACACCGTACTTATCCATGGCCCGGAGGATGTTCTCCGGGTCGGTACTCTTTTGCAGCTCCCAGGGCTCCAGAGTGCTCATGTACTCCTTGGGTGCCCCCTGGATGGTAGGACGCATGATACCGTCAATGGCGTTCCACCACATCTGAACGCCAGGGAAATGATTGATCGGTTCCATGTTGCCTATGATATGGCACTCTGGGTCGATCTTGAAGAATCCATCTTCCCATACATTGTGATTCATTCTGAATGGCTCCTTTCCTTAAATCTGAGGAAGACCTTCGCGCTTCTCCATAAAGCGCTTGGCCTTCTGGTCCATGAGTCCGTTCTCCTGCCACAGCTCCGGATAGTACTTTTCAAAGCCTGCGGTGGGGTTCACGGTGCAGCGGGCCCACTTGCCCTCGAAGAGGTTCATATAGCACTGCTGGCAGCGGCAGCACTTCACGATGTCCTGGGTGCGGCCCGCCTTTACCTTGGCAGGCCAATAGGGATCTGCAATGGACTGCCGGCCCAGGGAGATGATGTCGGTTTTTCCGGTGGAGATCACCTCTGCCGCCACTTCCGGGGTGATGAAATCCGGCGTGATGATGGGCAGCCCGCCGGAGGCCTCCTTGAAGCCGGGGGCCCACTGGGTGAACTCGCCCTCCCCGTCGGGGGCAAAGCCCTTGCCGAAGGCCTCATAGCTGCCCTGGGAGACATTGATGAAGTTGGCTCCAGCCTCGCTGAGCAGCTTTACCACCTTGCAGGCCTCCTCATTGTCAAGGCCTCCCTTTATGTATTCATTACCGGAGATACGCACACCCAGCGCCTTATCCGGACCAACTCTTTTGCGAATGCGCTCAATAATGTTCGTTACGATGCGGCAGCGGTTTTCTGTGTTCCCGCCATACATGTCTTCCCGCTTATTGGAGAGAGGAGAAAGGAACTGATGAAGCAGATATCCGTGAGGCGTATGGAGCTCGATGCCGTCAAAGCCCAGGCCGTACAGAGCCACAGCCTGCTCCACCATAAAGTCCTCGATCTGCTCGATCTCCTTGATGGTCAGCTCCCGGGGCGCTTCCCCGTAGGCCACATGGTAGAGGGCGCCGCCGTTCTTCTCCATAAACTCCCGGATGTAGGGACGGAGCTTGTCGTACTCCTCGTCGGACATCTTTTGGATGGCATCCAGGCCGCCGAAGTTCTCCACGATTCCACCGAAGCCTAGCCGGGTAGCCTGGCGCAGCCAGCCTTTGGTAATATGGCGGAAATCCATTTCCATCGGTACAGCGGAAGGTGCTCCCGAAGCGATGCTCTCATGGCCGGGCTGGGGATGGCCCTGCCGGCCCCAGCCGGGAGAAAGCTGTGCAAAAATCTTGGTGCCCTTATAGGAATGCACCACATCGGCCACCTGGCTGACATGGCGGTATTTATCTTGTGCATCACACAGGAGAGGGTTCAGACTGTCACTCCCCCGCCACGGATAGGGGTTTGCCACAATGCACTCGGTGATAATCAAACCAAAGCCGCCGCGGGCGCGGGTAGCATACCATGCGTTGGTCTGCTCTGAGGCAAAACCCATCGGGCCGGTATAGCCCATATTCATGGGTGACATGGCAATTCGGTTTTTCAGTTCCACATTACCGATCTGAATCGGCTCAAACAAAATGTCTGTACTCATTTATGTATACCTCCTGTTTGATTTGAGGGTTGATTCCCCTTCTGCAAGCCAGTATAATGGAACCACAAAAATCGCACAATGTACGATTTTGAGTATAATGCGCAAAATCATACACATGCGCAAAAATTGTATAGTTTCTTGGAAGGAATTATTAGAATGAAGGAGTACAGAAGTTCCATCCGCTCAAAAAAACTGATTCGCGGGGCCATGATTGAGCTGCTGGCGGAAAAGGATATTTCCAAAATCACGGTGGTGGACATCATCAAACGGGCCGATTTAAGCAGGAATACGTTCTATGCCCATTATCAGGATGTGTTTGCAGTTCTGGAGGAATTGGAGGATGAGTTCCTCGCCGGAATGAACCTTTATTTGGATGAGGCCATTCAGAACCGAGAATTTTCCGACCCTTTGTCCTTGCTGCAAAAATTCCAACGCTTTGTAGAAAACAACGTGGAGACAAACCGGCTGCTCCTCGCCAATCAGAATGCCGCTGCTTTCTGCGAAAAAATAAAGCGCATCTTTATTGCCAGAGTTATGGAAAACCTACCTACCACAGGCGTAAAAGATACGGAAGGGTTCCTGATTTTTTTGGAATGCGTAACGGGAGGCTTTGTCAGCCTGTATCAAAAGAGTCTAAAGCACGAGACCACGTTGACCTTAGATGACATCACAGCAGAAATCAATCAAATCTATACATGGGGGCTGAACAAATATTTGTAGGCCGCACAAGTCCTGAGCGCGATGCGGGATTTCTTCCTACAAATGCGGGAGCAGATCATGGAGGCTCCCAATAGAAAGATTGCAACTTGAGATGTAAAAGAGCGTACCGCACAGATACTGCGGTACGCTCTCCTTTTTTCTCCGCAGATTGCGGCTGCCACCCATTTGTCAAGAACAGATTCCGATAAATTTTGGGACAAAACATCGGTTTTGTCCCAAAATGTAACACTAACCATGGAGCTGAGAAAAAGTGTAACGCAAGCAGACCTTTGCCCAATGAAAGAGTCCTCTTTTTTTACTACAATAGGTTTTATATATGACATGTGGGGAGGATTTAACTTGACATTTCATCAAGCTTCATAAACTGAACCGGCACTCTGCTTGGGTTTGGCCTTGCGCTGGTTTCTGTGATCGTCATGGAGCGGTCCAAAGTCTTCGGTTTCATCAAACATCAGCATTAAACCCGGTCAATCAAACTCAAAATGAAGGAGTCATGCGAGTATGAACCACAGCAAACAACATCCCAGAGAAACGATCTCCCTGAGCCTTCAGCCGCCCCGTCTGATCCGACACGTGGACAAGCGGCTCATGTCCTACAACATCGAAATGACGGAAGTGACCGGCGGCACCTTCTGGAAATCCTATACGGAGGAACAGATCGCCGGCACAGCGGAATTTCCTTCCATTACAAGCTTCAACGATTTGACTGCTATGCCGGAACTGATGGAGTGCTATCCTCCTATTGATCTGGCCAATAAGCGGCTGCGGGAGCTTGCCAAACAGCTCGGCCCCGCCTGGGTCCGGGTATCCGGCACCTGGGCCGCAAAGACCTACTACGACTTTGATGATGTGACCGGCGGAAAAGCACCGGACGGCTACGCCAACGTTCTGACCAGGTCACAATGGATCGGCGTCTTGGACTTTGTGTCCTATGTGGGGACCAAATTGCTGATCTCCGTCAGCAACTGCACCGGAGACCATCCGGACGGCGGACCGCTGGACCTGACCCAGGCAAAGAAAATCTTTGATTTCAGCCATCAGCACGGCGTGGATATTGATGCCATCGAATTTATGAATGAGCCCAACATGATGCAGCTCTCCGGGGCTCCCCAGGGCTACACCGCCGCAGACTACGCCCGGGACCAGGATATTCTATACGCATGGGTTCAGGCTAACTATCCCAACTGTCTGCTGGTTGGGCCCTGTACTACCGGAGACCCTACTGCCGTCAGTGGGGATGAAGCTGGATTTGGAGCAGGAATTGCCAGTATGACCGACACCTGTACGACAGAAGATCTGTTGTCCGGCACCCAAGTTGCGCTGGATGTTTTCAGCTACCACTATTATAACGGAGTTTCTGAACGGATAGCCGGCGTCATGCCCAGCGCCCACTGGCCTGCTCAGCTGGCCCACAGCGACGCGTATCTGGCGGTAGCTCCCCACTGCGCCAGTGCGCACGCCGCCCTCAGGGATCAATTTGTCCCCGGAGCACCCATGTGGGTGACCGAGTCCGGTGACGCCGGCGGCGGCGGCGATACCTGGGCCTCCACCTATCTGGACGTCCTGCGCACACTTAACGAGCTGGGCAGCTATGCCACCATCACCGACGGCATTATCTTTCATAACACACTGGCCTCCTCTGACTACGGTTTTCTGGAGCATGGCACCTTTTTGCCCCGCCCCAACTACTTTGCCGTTCTGCTCTGGAACCGGCTGATGGGAACCGCCGTATATGATTGCGGCAGTCTCAACCGGGACAACGCCCATGTCTACTGCCACTCCCGCAAAGACGGAGCCTGCGGGGTTGTATATCTGATCATCAACAATTCACTGACAGACACCATAGCTGTGTCTCTGCCCAAAGATGCCTTTCGCTACACACTGCACGCCCAAACAATGCGCTCCCCTACTATGCTACTCAACGGAAAAGAATTGGCGCTTTCCGGCGTGTGCAGGATCCCTGAGTTCGCCCCACAGCTGCAACCCCAGGGTACCGTTTTCCTTGCACCAGGCAGCTGTACGTTTCTCGTCTTATAAAATCAGCCTGGCACACGGTATCCCCTGTTTCGAAAAAGAATTTGCACATGAAACCCCCCACCTTTCTATTAGAAAGGTGGGGGGTTCAAACAGCTTCCTATCTGCGGGCTTCGAGCAAGGGAGCTCGGGTTACTCCGCTTTCCCACAGGCGGAGCAGCCGCCCTTCCACAGCTCCTCTGCGGTATCCTTCCAGTCTTCCGCATAGGGCGTGGTCTTATCACACAGGTGGTCCACACTCTCCGGGCTCTGATAGTCGGTGCTGACCGCCCCTGTCTCTTTGACCATAGCCCGCAGCGCCTCGGGATTCTCCAGCATGGGACAGGGCCGCAGCATGTTCTTGTTAAAGGGCTGGTTGTCGTGATAGGCCATAAAGATCGGGCTCTTGAGGGCATCCAGCAGACTGGTGTCGTGGATGTTGCAGTTGGAGTAGTGGATGAATACGCAGGGCTCTACATCGCCCTTGGCGTTGATGTGCAGATAGTTCCGGCCTCCGGCAATGCAGCCGCCCACATATTCCGCATCGTTCTGGAAATCCATGGAGAAGATGGACTTGGTCTTACGGAACTCCCGGATGCGGTGGTACACTTCCTTGCGCTGCTCCGGAGTGGGCAGCAGCTGGGTGGCCGCGTCATTTCCTACGGGCATGTAGTGGAAGAACCAGACAAACAGAGCGCCGCTGTCGATGATGTAGTCAAAGAATGCCTCGCTGGTAATATCCTTGTAGTTCTGGCTGGTGTAGCAGGTGGAGATGCCGAAGGGAAGGCGATGCTCCTTCAACAGGGCCATGGCCTGTTTCACCTTTTGATACACCCCCTTGCCACGGCGGGAGTCGTTGGCCTCCTCAAAGCCCTCCAGGGAAATGGCAGGGACAAAATTCTTCACCCGCAGCATCTCCTGGCAGAAGGCCTCGTCGATGAGCGTGCCGTTGGTGAAGGCCAAAAACTCACAGTCCGGGTGCATCTCGCACAGCTTAATAAGGTCTGCCTTCCGTACCATCGGCTCACCGCCGGTGTAGATGTACATGTAGGTGCCCAGCTCCTTGCCCTGGCGGATGATGGAGTCGATGGTCTCCAGGCTGAGATTGAGCTGGTTTCCGTATTCAGCCGCCCAGCAGCCGGTGCAGTGCATGTTGCAGGCGGAGGTGGGGTCCAGCAGGATAGCCCAGGGGACATTGCAGTTCTCCCGGGTCTTGACCTCCTCCTGGGTGGCGCTGCCCTTCAGGCTGGCATTAAACAGGAAGTTTTGGAAAAAGGCGCGGCGCACGCCGGGGTCCAGCTCATAAACCCGCAAGATCAGCTGATACCAGTTGTTTTTTTCTTCAATGACCTGGCGGATGGCATCCCGTTGACTTTGGTACCACCCCTCCGGTGTAAACCGGTCTACCAGGGCCATAAGCTTGGGGATGTTCTCTTCCGGGTTCCCCTCGATGTACTTCAGTGCCTGATGAATGGCAAAATTCTGCATATTATCTTTTACATTACTCATATATGATTCATCCTTTCCGTACCTGATTCCGTCTGGTTAAAGCACATTATAGGGAATACGCGCAGAAAGTCACGGGACATCCGCGTAGATACGTCAAAAATTTGGACACGACTCCCACTCCGTTACCTTTTGGGACAAAGCCTATAACCTGTCCCTTGCCTGCGTATGGATGAGCCACTAAGCTTTTCTTTGATATCACTGCAACAGCCCGGGAAGGAGATTCGTTTATGGAAAACAGTATGTCCCGTATTTTAATTGAGACCACCGTGCGGCAAACTTTGAAGGGTCTAAGGGAAAATCCCAAACGGAGCATCCGAAATTTAGTGGATATGGCGCTGCATTTTTCCGAAGGCCGCTTTCAGAACCATTTTTTCCAGACGGCCCGTACGATGCTGGAGCACGAGGACAGTGCATACTATTCCCTGGTGGAGGACGCCACCAGCCACATCGAAGTGGAGCATCTGGTGAAATTCGGTATGAACCTGGGGTATAACAGCTGTACCTGGGGCGCCCAACGGATCCGCAGGAATGAACAGCAGCGCGGCTTCAATATTCCCTGGACGGTGCTCTTCCAAATGGATGACCTGCAATGTCTGGACCATCTGTTTCAGTACGACAGTGCCATCGAGGAGGGTGAACAGCTTGGGATCTACACCTGGATGTTTCTCTCTCACACCGACCCTATGGCGCTGCTCCCTCTGATCGAGCATCATCCCGACAGCGCCTTCTTCCTCTTCTGCCGCCCGGAGGATGTGACCGCTTCCCTGCTGGATGAGATTGCCCCCATCAAGCATTTGATGCTGGTGGTCCGCTGGGAGGACCAGGCCGACGAGGTGTGTGCCATGCTGAGAGACGCCCAGCTGCCCTACTCGGTCTATGTGCCCTATGATCAGAACAGCCTGCAAGCCATTACCAGCGGGGAACTCTTCTCTGACACCCAGCAGCTGCACCCTCTGTTCACGGTTCTGGCCGCCAGACCGGGCTGCCCGGCCCATATTCAAAATCTGGCTCACCAGGCCGCGGTAGAGGCTCGCAATGGACAGTGCTACCAGACCGTACCATGGGAGCTTTATCACGATATCCGCATGTTGGATGAAATCATCTCCGATGATGCCTGCTGCGTCTTTTTTGACGGACATGGATGGCTGTTTGCTCCAGATAATCCAGCCCCCCCCTCCCCCGGCAATCTGTTTGAGGAGGGGCTGACCTCCCTGATCCAGCGGGCCTACCCCAAACATATGCCAGCTGTATCCCATTAGATGACAAAAGAGAGCGTACCGCAGGTTTTGTGCGGTACGCTCTCTTCGTTTTTCATGTGCCTCAATTCTTTCAGACAGACATCGGTTCTGTCTGAGACAATTCCCGACAGATGGACCGTGCGCAGTCCTCCGTGAGGCTCTTGATTTTCTCCACAAACTGCTCCGGCGGCATACACTCTTTGGTCCGCAGCCACCGCTCCATGGCACACATCACCGCGTCGGTCAAAAAATCCAGGGCAAATTCATCCGGCTGCTCCTCACCCAACAGGTTGAACATGCGATCGGTCAAAAGCGGCCGGATATACTCCCGAAAATGTTCACTGAAGGAATTCTGCCCCTTGATTTGCAGCGCTTTGCGGTAAAAGCTGTGGTTTTCATAAAAATACTGGCAGGATTTCTCGATCAATGCCCAACGCTCCTCGTAGTTGGAGCCCCAGTTTTCCTTTTTCAGAACAGCAATAAACTCGGTATCGAAAATCCAATTTACCAGGTCATATTTATCCTTAAAATGATAGTAAAAGCTTTTCCGGTTCATATTGCAGCGCTCACAGATCTGCGCCACATTGATTTTCTCAAAGGGCATCTCTGCCATCAAATCCCGCAGAGCGGCCGCCAGTGCGTGTTTTGTGATGTTGGAATCTGCCATGTTCTGCCTCCGTTCTCCGTCCACCCATCTCCCACGACAAAAAACGACGCCGAATCAGTTCTTAATGGAACTAAGTGTACCACAAAACACCATGTTGCTCAACCGCGGTCTTCTTTCTGTTTTTGGACAAATTGATCTGTGTGTCCTAATGTTCTCTACCGCCGGACAGGCGCTGCATAAATACTTCGATCTGCCGGTTGACCGCCGGGGCGTTGTCCGTGTTGGAGTTGTGCCCCGCTCCGGGCACCCACACCAGGGGCAGCCCCTCCCCCTTTGCCCACGCCTTGTTATACCGCCGGGTGGAGGCGGCCCGGTCATGCTCCCCGCACAGCAGGAGCGCTGGGCAGGAGATCTCATAGGGCAGGTCAGCCGCCATCGCCTGGGCCAGCATCCGGTACCCGTGTCCGGCCAGGGCGCAGTACTCCTCCTGGGTATAGGCGCTCATCATCTGCCCCATTACTTCCTGTCCCTGCCGGGTACAGGCACAGCCCCGCACCGCCGCGCGCTGGAGGGCTTTCCAGGGGTACAGGCGGTAGATAGGCTCACAGTGCCGCAGGGCCCAAATCTCCGCCCCGGTCACATAGCGCCGCTTGAGCGGGGCGGAGTCGATGGCTACAAATCCCCCCGCCTCGTTGGGGTATCGCTGCAAAAAGCACTGAGCCACATAGCCTCCCATGGATTGACCGATCAGACAGAAGGACTGTACCCCCTCCCTGCTCAGGATATCATGCAGCCACTGGGCCTGGCAGTCCAGAGAAAAATCCAGCGGAAAGGGCCGGGAGGCCCCATGCCCCGGGGCGTCCCAAACCAGGACGGAGTACCGGCCGGAAAAATACGCGATCTGCCCGTCAAACAAGGTATGATCGGCCGTGAGCCCCGGTAGAAACACCAGTGTCCATGCCGAGTCTAGGCAGGGCTCTATCCAGTAGCAGATGGTCCCACGCCCGGTGGAATAGGTTTTTTGCTGCATCGCCGCTCCCCTCCTGTGCAGGTCTGTTCTTTCCTGAGTATAGGAGCATTCCCTCCCTGATGCAAGGGGAAACCGGCCAAAATAACCAGCGGTTACTTTTTTGACTCTTCCTTATAACTACCGCGTTCTTGTCCTGCTCCTCCGCCTCTGTTATGATGGAATTAGAAAAACAACGGGAGGTAATATGATGAAGCTCGGCGAGATCGTCCGGGAGAGGCGGAAGGCCCTCTCCCTCACCCAGGAGCAGCTGGCCGATTGTCTGGGGGTGTCGGCTCCGGCGGTTCACAAATGGGAAAAAGGAACCACATACCCGGATATCACCACCCTGCCCGCCCTGGCCCGGGTGCTGAGGACTGACCTTAACACCCTGCTCTCCTTCCAGGAGGACCTGACCGATGAGGAGATCGCCCGCTTTGCCGGGGAGCTGGACCGTATGGTTACTCAGGAGGGCTACGAGGCCGCCTTTCAGCATGCCATGGACCAGATCCATCAGTACCCCACCTGTGAGAAGCTGATCTACACCACCATTTTCTATCTGGACGGGGCTCGGTTCCTCCACGGCGTCCCTGACCCGGACGTCTATACTGACCGCTTGATTCCCTTTTATGAGAGCATGTCCCAAAGCCAGACGCCGGAGATCCGGGACGCCGCCCTCACCATGTGCATCTCCTATCACCGCAACCGAAAGGACTTTGCCCAGGCGGAGGAGCTTATCCAGTCCATCCCCTCCTCCACCATCGACAAGGAGGAACAGCTGGCCATCCTGTATACCCAACAGGAGAAGTACGAACAGGCCCTCCCCCTCTGGGAGCGTCGAATCCTCCACAGCGCCACCCATATCCAGACGGCCCTGATGAACCTGATGGACATCGCCCTCAAGGAGGGCAGGGATGAGGATGCCCAATCCTGTGCCCAAGTCTATGAACAGGTATCCAGCCTGCTCCATATGACACAGTGGACCCCTTACATCGCCAGATTGCAGCTGGCAACCCTGAAAAAGGACCGAAAAGGCTGTCTGGAGGTGCTGAGCAAGGTGCTGCCCGCCCTTACCCAGCCATGGGAGCCCCAGAAAAGCCCCATCTACCGTACCTTAAACGGCGGGGATGTGACGGCCATTGCCCAACAGCTCCGTAGCCGTATCCTGGACGACCTGGAGCACAGCGAGGAGTTTGCCTTCTTCCGGGGCAGCTCAGAGTATGAGCAGCTGCGCCCGCTGCTGGAAAATACGGTGTAAGGTGGAAGAAAACAGGAAAGAGAGCCTGCGGCACATGCCGCAGGCCCTCTTCTCTTTTAAAACAGTTGTCCGGGCAGCTTTAATTTTTCCTTGGGTGGAAAGCTCTGGTCAAAGGCCTCCGCAGCCGCCTCGTCCACATAGTAGCCCTGGGGCGTGTGGTAGACTCCGGTAACACCGTCCAGAAACCCCGGACGAAGCTCTTTGAGCAGAAAATAGGGTACCAGTTCCTGATCCGGCTCTCCGTGGTAGCGGATTCCCCGGGTCCCGGCCACGACAAAGCCCGATTGGCCGTAGAAATCCAGATTCCCTTCGATGCACAGCACTCCGGCGCCCAATTCTTTGGCCTTCTCCATGGAATAATCCAACAGATGTTTGCCCAGCCCTTGCCGCTGAAGGTCCGGGCGGATGCTGATGGGGCCAAAGGTCATCATGGGAATTTCCCGGCCATCGTTAGCTGTGATAGCAGCACGCATATACATCACATGGCCGATGAGCTCCCCCTCCCGCTCCATAACCAAGTCCAGCTGGGGAACAAAGGCGGGGTCATTGCGAAGCACATGGACCACATAGTGCTCCAGACAGCCGGGGCGGTACACATTCCAAAAGGCCTCCCGGGTCAGATGCTCCACAGCCGCGTAGTCTGCGGGGGTCTCTGTGCGGATGATGAGTTGGTTTTGTTTCATGATTGTCTCCTCCTAAATATGGTTTTTCCAATATTGGGAGGCGTGCGGAGCCTGCTCCGGCCTCCCGGTCAGAGCACAATCTCCAAGGTGTTGTTTCGTTTCAAACAGCATATCTCCTTACTTGATGTTCCGGCAGTGCCGGCACGGATATCATACCACCTGCCCAAGCTCCGGGCAAGCCCGGGATTTCAGCATGCAGAAGTTGGGAGGCTGCCGCGCTTGGCTCTAAGGCAAAAACTTTGGGTCGATTTCTTCCCACTTTTGCGATATAATGGCCTCACAACAGGAGGTATACTTATGTCATTCATCATTGCAGTACACGTAAAAGAAGGAATCGTACTTGCCAGTGACAGCAGAACGACCTACACACAGACCGTGAAAAACGGAGACCTCACCACCGTGAAGTTTGGGACCCACACCACGGACACCACAGACAAGACATTCCTGTGCCCCAATCATATCGGGATCTCCACCTGCGGCAATGCCTCCATTGCCGGCACGCCCATCACCGGCTATATCGAGGCGTTCATCCGGGAAAACATGACGGAGACCACCGACGTTTGCCAGGTCCCCAAGATGCTCATCGACTACTTCCAGGCCATGCCCACCGTTCCGGACACCAATTTTATCGTGGCGGGGTATCACGTGGAGGACCATGTGAAAACTCAGCGTGTGTTCCATCTCAACGTACTTCGCAAGCAGATCGCGGCCATGGATACCACATCCCAGGGGGCAAAGTGGGACGGAGAGACCCAGACTCTCTCCAAGATCATGCAGAAGACGTACATGCGGGACAAGTCAGGCCGGGAGATCTCTCTGGGTGACACCAAAGTTCCCTGGGGGCTGTTTACCCTTCAGGATGCCATTGATTTTGCCCAGTACGCAGTAGACATCACCATTAAGACCATGCACTACTCCAACGTGGTGGAGACGGTGGGCGGCCCCATCGACATACTGGTCATAAAACCCGACAAGGCGTTTTGGATCCAGCATAAGGAGCTGCACGCATAAACGACCTCTCCTAGTATGCCCAGCGGGGCGGGAACATACCGGTATGTTCCCACCCCGCCTTTTTATGCCCAACAAAAGACGGACCTGCCCCAGGGGCAGGTCCGCAGAACAGAGAAACGATGTTACAGATTTGCGCCGTAGTCGATGACCAGCACCTGGCCGGTCACTGCCTTGGACTCGTCGCTGGCCAAAAACAGCAGCAGATTGGCCACGTCATCCGGCTGGCACACAGGCAGGGTGAGATCGGCGTGCTTGGCCATAGCCCCCATCATGTCGGGGTCCAGGTTGGCGGGGTTGAGACCGGCGGTCATGGGGGTGGCCACCGTGCCGGGGCACACCGCATTGCACCGCACGTTGACGGCAGCTCCCCGCATGGCGATGTTCTTGGTCAGACCGATGATGGCCGCCTTACTGGCCACATAGGCCGCGCCGCCGTTGCCGCAGTAGCCCGCCACGCTGGCCACGTTGACGATGGAGCCGCTCTTCTTGGCCATGAGCACCTTGG